>ENA-ORVB01000445-ORVB01000445.1-human-gut-metagenome-genome-assembly--contig:-NODE-445-length-34662-cov-13.4541_pt1 | contig 34662 bp, 32 predicted proteins | sample MGYA00242090_ERZ509231 | MGnify/ENA primary metagenome ERZ509231 (study PRJEB26280, sample SAMEA2338798) | human gut metagenome | biome: human gut; feature: human-associated habitat; material: faeces...
TTTGTCAAGTTTTATATTTTTTCAAAATTAAGTTCAGTTTTTTCATTATTCCTTCTATCCAAAATCTCACATAAATTAGGTATGAAATCATTTTGAATATTTATTAATGACAAGAAAAGCAGAAAATCTAAAAAAGGTCTCCTGCTTCCAGTTTCTTATTCTCCGTATACTGACAGGATACAAGCACACGCTCTAGATGGTCAGGCTTCCCATCCTCATATTCTACAGTCATACGTTACATTCCCCCTCCTGCCCTTGTGAAATGGACTTTCGGAATAATATCCAGGTGCTGGTGAAATAACAGATCAATAAAGCAAACAAAATAATCAAAATAGTTCCTACTTGCTGCAACAATTTCCAAGCGCCGATATACGTTCTAATCTGTATGGAAAATCCAATAAATAAAAACAGTATAAATGCACTAGATATAAGAAGAGCTACCATAACAGGGACTCCGAACCAAATTCCTAATTGTTTTAATACCAACCTGCGGATATGGTTTTCCTCCACTCCCATATTCCTTAAAACCTGAAAACGATACCGATACTTTCCAGAATCAGATAACTGCTGCAGAGATAGAATTGTAAAACATATAACAAATAAAATAATTGCACTATAGATCAATCCTGTCTGTACAATGAAGATCAATGCTGAAGTATCATTTCTTTCAATTGTTTTTGTAGTGACAGAATAAACCTCCTGTCCATCCATCGGCATATATTCATGGAAATAATTCGTTAATTGTTCGGCGTCTTCATAAGAAAGCGGACTTTCTGTCATGATATACCGATAAGAATTTGCGACCGTCAGCTTATCACACATCAAATCAGGTAGAATCAGAACAACATTTTGGTTACTGTATATTACTTCTCCTAGTTCCTCTGTTTTCGGTTCAATAGCAGAAAGAGTCAGTTCTCCATTATCTGTAGCGATCCTGTCGTACTGGGTTTCAAAAGTTTCCATCGTACTTTTCGGTGTAATGGATAACCACTGTGTTGCAAATTCATTTTCAGCAAGAGAAATTTCCTCATATCCAAACATTTCCATCAAGTGGTTATAATCAGACAAGGAAATAGCTGTAATTGCACTCTGCCCATGAACATCCGAGGCTTTCAAAAAGTATGTTGAAAAAGTACAGTTGTCTTTCAAAGTGATGTGCTTTTCCTCAAAAAATGAATCCAAAAATGCGTAATCTGTTTCGGGCAATAATTTTACATTCTCTGCAGCTGTATAGTCGGAATCAATCTGAATATCATACACCACTCTCTTATCTAAAAATCCCTGTGCCCATTCCACCAAGAACGGGGTAAGTAAAAATAGGGAAATAGATAATGTCAAAGTCAAACAGATCAAAGTCATTGACAGTGTATTTAATCCTAATTTTGATAAAATCTGTCCGAAGAAAAACAGATTTTCTTCTTTATACTTTACTCGTAGACTACGATTTTTCAAGACCAGAAGTCCATCACTGAATACAACAAAAAATACACTAACAAGAAATATCAGACACCAGATGATAAATGCCAGATATAAATTAAATGCCCCCTTATCCATCGGAAGAGCAAAATACATTTTCCAGACAGGAAGCAGACTTACGGTTATCGTTTCTGCAAATCCGACCAATCCAACCATAAGCAGATATTTTACATGGCTGCAAGATTTTTGTATCTTCTTTTCAGCAATTCCCAAGCCTACCATAACAAAAGGTATTACAATACTGATTAAAACCCATATTTGAATTGCTGTTTGAAACTCATCAGTAAGGTAATAAGTCAATGTCCTGATACTATAAATCCCCATCAGAAAAAACAAAATAAAATTAACTTTTAAAACCTTCTCCACCCATTTATGAGTTGTGGAAAATGCTTCATTTTTTCGATCTGCATGAAGCATATCAATGATTTTAATCTTTCTGATAGTACGAATCTGAAACAGTCCTACGATTGCAAAACAAGCGCCAAAAAAGAAAACGGTCAGGAACACCGTATCTGGAAACAACATAAACGAAAACACAAATGGTTTCTGAAAAACCTGCAGCAACATGGCAGTAATAAATTGTGAGAAAATGACTCCCAATACAATTCCTAACACCAGTGAGAAAAGTCCCATTACCAATGTTTCTATAAAGAAAAGACCGGCAATCATTGATTGCTCCATTCCCATGATACTCTGCACTGCGAATTCTTTTTGCTGATTCCTTATCATAAACCGATTGACATACTGCACCAGAAAAATCAAAAGCATGGTAATTAATATAATCACCAGCAACATTCCGTCTCCTAACACCTCCAGATTAAACTCTGCATCAATATCTGGTCTATAATAACGGCTGGTAATCGACAAAAATGCGTAAAATAAGGAGATGCAGGCAGTTAGTGTCATAATATAAATCAAATAATCTTTTATAGAACGTTTTACATTTTGAAATGCCAATCTAAAGTACATCACTTACCCCGCCTCCCATCATGGTAAGAACATTCAGGATTTTATCAAAAAACACCTTACGGGTGTCCCTGCCTTTTAAGATTTCAGTGAAAATTACACCGTCACGTAAAAATAAAATCCGATTGGCATAGCTTGCCGAAAATGCATCATGTGTAACCATCAGAATGGTTGCACCCAGATTCTCATTCATACTCTGCATGGTAGATAAAAGCATCTGAGATGAGTGGCTGTCCAAGGCCCCTGTCGGTTCATCCGCCAAAATCAGCTTCGGGTGATTGATAATTGCTCTGGCACAAGCACATCTCTGCTTCTGTCCACCGGAAACCTGATATGGATATTTGTCCAAAATATCGGCAATATTCAGACTTTTCGCAATCTCTTCCACTCTCGGTTCTATTTCCCTGACCGGAATGTGGTTAATCGTCAGGGCCAGAGCAATATTCTCACTAATGGTTAAAGTATCCAGCAGGTTAAAATCTTGAAAAATAAATCCCAGATTTTCTCTCCGAAACTTTGCAATCGCCTTTTCTTTTATCTCAGTTACATCTGTACCATCCAAATAAATATGCCCTGCGCTTACCGTATCTATGGTAGAAATGCAGTTCAGCATCGTTGTTTTTCCTGAGCCTGATGCACCCATAATGCCTAAAAACTCACCTTCCTGCACAGAAAAATCAATATCCTGAATCGCTTTTGTTACATTGCCTTCATTTCCATAAAATTTTTGAATATGGTCTAATTTTAAAATTTCTTTCATGATACTTCACCTCGCCTTTTGATATTATGATTGTAACGGATTTCTGCCTGTGTTTGTATCAAGTTTTCTAACAAAATTCTAACAAAAATGTAAGAAATGCAGGGCTTTTCTTAGCCCTGCACCTGATGAATAAAATGATTGATTTGAAAGGATAGGATCATTGTCGTTCCTGTCTCGCCTGACTGGGCGGCAATTCCAATTCCCAGCTTGTCACAAAGTCTTTTGCAAAGATAAAGTCCGATACCGGTTGCATTTTGCCGGATACGACCATTTTGCCCGGTAAAACCTTTCTCAAAAATACGGGGCAGATCATTTGCAGAAATTCCTATTCCATGATCTTTTACAAAGAGAAAAATCTGATCTCCCTGCACCTTGGTATAAAAGTGCAATGCGGGATGCTCCCGACTATATTTTACAGCATTGACAATCAACTGATCCAGAATAAACCGGAGCCATTTGTCATCCGAATAAACCGTCAGTTCACTCTCTTCCGTCTCTAAGGCAACCTGATTCTGCAATAAAAGATACTTGTTATCTGCAATCGCCTGATGCACCACATCAAATAACCGGATTTCCTGAACAGAATAATCCTTTTCCGTATATTCACTACGGGCATAGTAAAGCGCCTGTTCTGTAAAGCGATTGGTTTTTTCCAGTTCCCTCATCAATTCTCTGGTAAAAGGCTCTTTATGATTTTCACACAATAGTTTCATTGCAGTAATCGGTGTTTTGATTTCATGAATCCACTGCTCAATATATTCCCGGTACTCCTGTCTCTCCCTTGCTACTGTTCCAATCTGTTCCAGCATAGATTTGGACGCCATTTTTAAGAGTTGAAAATAAACCTGTTCTTCGGCATGTTCCGGTTCCGGAAGCATCTCTGATAACAAGTATTTTTCTTCCAGTCCTTCTGCCATCTTTACTAATCTGTTTAATCTCCTTTTTCGCTGATGATAGGTAAACGTCAGTACACCAGCCAGTAACATCGTCCAGATGATAAGAATCACTGCAATACTATCTACATTATTTCCTACAAAGAACAGAAAAACCGATAACAATACCATACAGACGATATTGATGATGAAAATAGGGATTTTGTCTTTCCAATACTGTTTTCCATTCATAATGTGTACCCCTGACGGTGTTTCGTTTTAATAAAGTCTTTAACACCAATCTTTGATAGTTTTTCTCTGATACGTCCAATATTTACACTCAATGCATTATCATCTACATAGAGCTGATTGTCCCATAAATATTCAACCAGATCTGCTCTCGTGCAAATGGTTCCGGCATGTTCAAATAGATAGTACATAATCTTCAGTTCATTTTTTGTGAGTTCTGTTTGCTTTCCTTCCGCTTCGATTGTTCCAGTCTCTAAAGATAAAGAAACACCTTGATAAGTCAGATGTCTGCTTTGTATATCAGGATAAGCACGTTTCAGCAAGGAAGTAATTTTTGCAAGTAAAATGGCTGTGTGATAGGGTTTTGTGATAAAAGCATCTCCTCCAAGCATAATACTGTTCAATTCATCCATATCCGTATTGCAGCTGGTAACAAAGATAATCGGAGCCTGTGAAAAACTCCGAATGCCAGAACAAATGGTAAACCCATTTTCTTGCGGCAATTTAATATCCAATAAAATCAGATGTGGATTTATTTTTCGCACTTGTTCTGTTACATCAGAAAAATCTTCAATAGCAGATGTGTGATATTTATTTCCCTCCAGTACTGTTTGCAGTTCTTTACGGATCACTGGATCATCTTCAATAATTAAAATTTCTGTATTCATAACAATCCTCCTAAACTGCATTATAACATAATACAGCTAAAATTGGAGCAAGTTTCCCTGCCCCAATTCGTTTTATTCCGTGATAGATCTCCGAAACAATATCCAAGTACTTAGAAAATAACATAGCAGCAAAAGTATAAGAATGGATATAGTAATGGATACTTGCGTAATTAAAGCTCCAATTCCGATATAAGCGGAAATTTCAACGGAAACGGATTGCAAGAAGTACTCCACAACAATAGCAGAAACTATAATGGATACCACTACCGGCAAACCAAACCATACACTTAACTGTTTCCTTACAAGACTTTTTATATCCTGTTCCTCGACACCCAACTTGCGAAGTACTCCAAAACGGTAACGATACTGTCCGGCATCTAAAAGCTGCTGTAAAGATAAGATAGTAAGACATATTATCATTAAAACCACCGCACCATAGATCATCGCTGTCTTCAGAATGAAGTTCATCCCCTTTGCCTCATTGACTTGCAGCGTACTTAATCGAATATAATACCCAACACCATTTTCTGAAAGTTCTGGATATGCCTTTATAAACTTGTTTTCTAAGGCTGCTGCATCTGAATAAGAAAGTTCTTCTGAGATCTGGATATAGCGATTCCGATTGACAGAAAGAAGGTTTTGGCAAATGTTGTCAGGAAACACATATACAACTTGCGTATAGGAATTGTATAAGGTTTCACCCATCGCTTCTTGATGACTGGCCTGTTCAGAAAGTGTCAGTCTTCCGGCATCGGTGTCTACTATTGCATGACTGCGTATAAACTCCTCTTGTTCATCCGTTGTTACAGCCATATGCCACTGGGTTGTAAATTCATTTTCCTCAAGCGTGACCGTCTTATATCCCAGCATTTCTCGAATAGCATTATAATCGCTAAGAGAAATAGCAACCACAGGAAACTCATGCTTTACACGACTATGAAAATCTTCGCGATTTGGAAGGTAAAGACTAAAAGTACAGTCTGCATTTGTCGCAATTCCTTCTCCTACCAAAAATTCTGTTACCAACTCGTAATCTCATAAGCTGTTCCAATATCTGGCTGATAATAGCTGCTGGATATGGATAGAAACGCATAAAACAAAGTGACGCAGATCGTCAAGGTAACAATATAGATTAGATAGTCCTTCGCAGAGCGTTTTGCATTTCGGAAAACCAATTTAGCATACATCGTTTTGCCCACCTTCCATCAGAGTATTTATCCAGTTTCAAGATTGTATCCATATCGTTTCCTCCTTCTTTACTTCTTTTTATTATAATGGATGAGAGCATTCTTTTGTATCAAGTTTTCTTACAAAATTCTAACAAAAATGTAAGAAATGCAGGGCTTTTCAGCCCTGCATAGGAAATCGGTTGATGTGAAAAGAAAGTATGGCAGTCGTTCCGCAATACAACTTAGCTTTTTACTCTTCCGAGTCTTTCTGATATTCTAATATATCCCCCGGCTGGCAATCCAGCACTTTGCAAATGGCATTCAACGTAGAGAAACGAATAGCACTTACTTTCCCTGTTTTAATTTTAGATAAGTTGACATTTGCAATACCAACCTTTTCCGCGAGTTCGTTTAGGCTTATCTTTCTATCCGCCATCATTCTATCAAGTCTTAAAATTATTGCCATATCAAATCTCCTTTATATCATTTCATCTACTTCTTGCTGTAACTCACATCCATAATCAAAAATGAGGGAAATACAAAACAAGATGAGGGCGAATAAGCCACACATAAAGAAGGATGAAAATGCCATTTTAAAGACAGAGAGTACGGAAAAAACAGCGAAAACCAAAACATACATTGCAATTTTTCGTATCTGAATGGCTGTTTTAGCTGTAAAAGGAGAATTTCCTTTACAATTTCATACTTCGTTTGCTCAGTGTTGTCCCTCCATTCCATCCCACTCGGAAAAGCGATGCAGTTCTTTTTCATTTATAGTCCCCCTCTTTTTCTTTCTCAAGCCAACAAAGCAGCTCTTGATAGCCTGGATATAGAGCATCTACAAACGTGAGTTTTTTCCCGTTTTGATAAAAAATAATATTCTCATTGTTTTCCCCTGTGAAACGATATACAATATCGTCTCGGTGAAAGTCTACCTTTTGAAACAACGTTTCTATCTGCATGTATGCACCTTTGATCAGTATCCTCTTTTCCCGACAATAAAGTCGCAGAAAACCAAAGAGCAACGCACATACACTAATCAGCAATGCATAGATTGTATCAACACCTGTCTGAAACGCTTGCGTGACGAATCCAAATATACCAAGTGCACCGAAGATTCCACAAACCCAGAAAAATACTGAGATTAATCGCAATAATATCGGAGGCATCTGTATCAAAATAACATTTTCTTTTTTAGAATACTCATTGACATATTTCTGCTTTCTGCTGAAAAAAAGTAATGCTCCAAATAAAAGTATCCAGACTACTGCAGTACTGATCCGAACCGATTGTGATATGGAATTTATTTTCTCAGACCAAGGCTCTGCTTTTTGAGCGAAAGCATTAGTCTTTTTGCAGGAAAGTAACACACCTGCTTTGGAATGTGGAAGATATTCTGCTGAAATCACATCCCCGGTCGCAATCCCGTTTTTTCCATAAAGGCTGATCTTTATAGTAGTTCCTTTTTGATTCTGAATAGAAATATTGTAAGCTTCCCATTTGTTTTTTGATTGAATATTACTTCCCTCTTCTACGACTCCTTCAAAAAAAGTGAACTCATCCTTGAGTGCGTGAGGAAAATCAGCTGCTGCGGGAAGTAGCGCACGAAAGAAAAGAAAGGAACTCAGAAAAAGGACAAGAATATTAAACAATATTTCCAGAAAATGTTTTTTCTGTTCCAGCAACTTTTTTAATTTACATTCAATCATCCCTTCAAAAGAAAACCGAAAAAATCCTTTCCGGCAATAATGGATACAGAGCCAGAGAAGGATTCCAAAAACGAGTATATATTTTCCATAAAAAATAACCAAAAACTGTTCTTTTGACATCATAAAGATTTCTCCCATCCTACACACAATTTTTCTGTCAAAAAATTTACAGAGCAAACAGTATATGAAATAGTATGCAAGTATTATAACATTTTCAAGGAAACTATTCCAATAAAAATATTCCAAAACGTATAAATGCTTTCTCATCAATGTTTTCTCATAAAACACTGTACATACACTCTATTTTGTGCTATACTCTACATCGCATTTATAAAATCAGAAGGGATTTCTTACCCTCTGGACTGGTTCGTGAACTTCCCAGTATAAAAAACCAAGTATCTCATACTGTAGCTCTCTGAGCACAGAATCAAAAAGTAAAGGAGATTGGAGAATGAATGCTAAAAAAGTCATTATTGACTGTGATCCCGGGATCGATGACGCACTTGCGCTGATGTTGGCACTTTGCTCACCCGAATTAGAAATTTTAGGGATCACAGTTGTCTCTGGAAATGTACCGGCAAAAAAAGGTGTGGCAAATGCTAAAAAAGTCCTTCACTGGATGAACCGCCCGGACATTCCTGTTTATCTTGGAGAAGAACTGCCACTTGTCCGCCCTTACGTGGATGCCATGGATACCCATGGGGAAGACGGTCTCGGCGAATCTCATTACCCTGAAATTACTAATCAAATCATGGATGAAAGTGGTGTGGAGTTTCTTACCCACACACTGAAAAATGCTGCCCAAACTGATGACCCAGTGTCGATCATTGCACTGGGCCCTCTTACAAACCTTGCAAAAGTGATCCAAGAGGATCCGCAAAGTCTTGCCGGACTTGGGGAATTGATCAGCATGGGGGGAAGTTATCAAAGTCACGGAAACTGTTCACCTGTTGCAGAATACAACTACTGGTGTGATCCTCATGCAGCAGAAATCGTATACCGTGCATTTGAAGACCTGCCTGTCTGCCAGGATAAAAAAATTCATATGGTCGGATTAGATGTGACAAGAAAAATTGTTCTGACTCCCAACATCTTAGAATATATGTGCTATGTGAATCCACAGATAGGTGAACGGATCCGAAAGATTACCCGGTTCTATTTTGACTTCCACTGGAAACAGGAAGGTGTCATCGGCTGTGTTATCAATGATCCGCTTGCGGTGGCCTATTTTGTCGACCGTACACTCTGCAGTGGTATCGATGCCTGTACGAGAATTGCAACAGACGGGCTTTGCATCGGTCAGAGTGTCGTAGATGGATTTGATTTCTGGCATGGACACAAAAACAGTCACGTTCTGACCAAAACTTCTCCTCTGGCATTTATGCAGATGTTTTTTGACAGAGTTCTTGGAGTACATCCTAAGGTAAGCTGTTCTGTCTTAGAGCAGATTATGAAAGGAGACTCACAATGAGAAAATTTTCGACAAATAAGCTTTGTCTTCTCGCACTTTGTTCTGTAATCAACCTCATCGGAGGGCATATCGCGCTGCTGTTTCGGCTTCCGGTTTATCTAGATTCTCTTGGCACTGTATTCGCAGCAGCTCTGATGGGACCTCTTTCGGGAATGATCCCGGGGATTATAAGCAATCTCATTGGAGGCGTGACTACTGATATTTATGCTCTTTATTACTTACCTGTTCAGATGATCACCGGTGGGATTGCAGGACTTCTCTTTCAGAAAATATCATTTCATGAGAGGAAAAGATTGATAAAAATCCTGCTTGGAGCAGGAATCGTCAGCATTCCTGGAACCGTCATCAGTTCTTCCATCACCGCGATCGTGTTTGGCGGAATTACTTCTTCTGGATCCACACTTCTGGTGCAACTGCTCCATCATCTTGGTCTGGGATTAACTGCCAGCGTCTGTATCGTACAAGGATTGACAGACTATGCAGACAGAGCCATTGTTCTTGCTTTAACGGTTGCCCTGCTGGCTGTAGTTCCTTCTTCCATCAAAATAGCTGCAGATAAGGAGAAATCTCATGGAAAGGTATAATAAGATCACCAATAAAAATCCCCGCGAAATCGTACTTCTGAAAGGCAAACCATGTGCCTGGGGCAAATGCCGATTCTGTGATTATATTGACGATAATTCCCGGGATATTGATACAATAAATGATTTAAACTATGAAATTCTCTCTCGTGTCACAGGAGAACTCGGAGTGTTGGAAGTTATCAACTCTGGAAGCTGTTTCGAACTTCCAAAAGAAACATTAAAAATGATCAAAGATATCATCATCGAAAAGCAGATTCACCGTCTATTTTTTGAAGCTCACTGGATGTATCGGAAACATTTGCAAAAAATGCGGGAGTATATGGGAATTCCAATTACTTTTAAGATTGGTGTAGAGACATTCAATCGAAGTTTTCGGGAAGACTATTTAAATAAACATGCTAATTTCGATTCCCCGGAAGAAGTCCGAAGATACTTTGACTCCCCGTGTCTGATGGTTGGGATCAAAGGACAGACAAAAGAAATGATTGATTATGACATCCAAATGCTGAAGACGCATTTTGAACTAGGAACGGTCAATGTGTTTACAAATAACAGTACCGATGTAAAAAGAGATCCGGAACTGGTAGACTGGTTTATGAATAAATATGCGTATCTTTTAGAAGATCCAAGTGTAGAAGTGTTATATGAAAAGACAGATTTTGGTGTAGGGGACTGAGAATAACTCTCGTCCCCTGTTTTAAAATAAATAGCTTCTTTATTACTTACATTATATCAACTATCTGTTAAATTTCTCTTGCAATCTGATATCCTTCTGTAATTGCATCTTTGATATTTCCTACCTTCTTTGCATCTCCGATCAAATGGTAAGAAACATTTGCTTTTTGGAGCGTTTCTTCTAATTTCGAATCTGGTCGGTATCCCATTGCAAGCACAAGTGTATCTGCATCCGAGATACAGTGTTCTTCACCATTTTCTGTATAGTAGATTTTCTCCGCTTCTACCTTTTCTACCTTTGCCTTACAGTGGATCTGAATTCCTTTTTTCATCATCCGCTGTGTCAGAAGACTTCTGCCCGGACCAGATTCCTGGAGCATGATCCCGTCTGCCATCTCCAGCAAGATGATTTCACGATTTCTCGGGAAGAGATCGTTGACAAGCGGAGCAAGATAGTCTGCCGTTTCACACCCTACAGATCCCCCACCGATCACTACTACTTTCCTTCCGGCAAACGCTTTTCCTGCAAGAATATCGTCTGCAGTCACGCAGTGCTTAAATGCAGTAAATGCATTTACTACAATTGGATCCGCACCTGTTCCTGCAATGACTTCATATCCTGCGAATTCATTTTTCAGCATTTCCTCTGTCACTTCACAGTTCAGACGGATTTCTACACCTTCCCGGATAAGTTTTCTCTCCATATATTGAATCACTTTCGTCAATTCCTGTTTTGCGATCGGAACTGCTGCAAGTTTTACAAGTCCACCAAGACTATCACCTTTCTCGCACAATACTACTTCATGTCCGCGTTTTTTTGCAACGAAAGCGGCCTCCATGCCTGCCGGTCCTCCTCCGATCACAAGCACTTGTTTCTTTTCTTGTGCAACCGGAATATTATCCTCGTTTTCCAGTTCCAGAGATGGATTAACGGTACATGCGACACGTTTTCCAAACATGATGCCATTTAGGCAACGCAGACATCCAATGCAAGGACGGATTTCATCTTCTCTTCCCTCACAAGCTTTCTGTACAAATTCTGGATCACAGAGGTTTGCGCGTCCGATCATGCAAATATCTGCTTTTCCATTTGCAATCAATTCTTCTGCGAACCATGGCTCTGTGATGCGCCCTACGGTCGCAACCGGAATCGATACTTGTTTTTTGATTTCTTCTCCGACTTTGCTGTGGGATCCCATCGGTGTTCCCGGTGCAGGGATCGAACTTCCTCGCATAATTGTAGTTCCTCCGGATACATGGATGAAATCAACCCCAGCTTTTTCTAACTGTTTTGCTACATAGACAGCATCATTTAAGTTCTGACCTCCGTCTGTATATTCATCACCAGAAATGCGGACATCAATGATGAAATCCTTTCCGCACATTTTTCTGACTTCCTCAATGACCTCCAATGTCAGACGCAGTCTGCCGTGGATGTCTCCGCCGTAAGCATCTGTTCTCTTATTGTAGAGCGGGGAAAGGAATCCGCCAAGTAAGCCGTGAGCATGGGCTGCATGGATTTCTACTCCGTCACCGCCAGCCTGCTTCACACGGAATGCAGCTTCCCCGAACTGTCTGATGATCACTTTCAGTTCTTCTATAGTCACAGCTCTTGGAGCTTCTTTTGCATAGTAAGGACCAACATTGGACGGAGCGATCAACTGCGGAGTTCCCGGTATCGGAAATGCCATATAAGCTGGGTGAAATAACTGTGGAAGAATTTTGGCACCATATTTATGAACTGCATCGGTCAGTTTCTTCCAACCCGGAATGTAAGAATCGTCGCAAATAGACATATCTCCCGGCAGATAAATATAAGTAGGCTCTACGGTAGTGACTTCCGTAATGATCAGACCAACTCCACCTTTTGCACGTGCCGCATAATGCTCAACCAACTCATCTGTGACATAACCTTTGTCAGCAAGATTTGTAGAAATCGGCGGCATAAATACACGGTTTTTTACTGTTGTCGTTCCAATCTGAATTGGGGAAAATAAATGTTCGTAAGAATTCATAATTTGTATCTCCTTCGTATTCATTTGTTCTTGCTCTTATTGTACCATGTCTTTCTTTTCCAAACCCGCCCTTTCAGATACATCAGCAGGCAGATTTTGTCCTATTTTCATATGAGATTACAAACTTTTTTGAAAATCTGTGCCGATTTTGTCTTTACTTATCCGAAATTTTCCAGACAAAACAAAAGAGAAATCTTCTGCTATTTTTTATTCCTGCAAAAAATTTCTCTCTGCCTCTTTCGATTTTTTATGTTTCCTCAAAAAATACTTCTATTTTTCCATTTGCTGCAACTGTGACATCTCTCCACATTTCTTTTACCTGGCAGCAGAACTTCTCTTGCTCTTTCCAGATCACAAGCTTTGCATCTTCATACACCATCTGTCTGTTTCCTTCCACAAGATGAAAAAGCAGACTTTTCTGCTCTTCATCCAACTGCATAACTCTTCCTTCCTCATCTTTGCTGTACTTGAGATTTTGTCTAAACTGCCTGCGGTAAGCACTGGGCAGAATTCCGTAGAGCTCTCGGAACGTTTTTGTATAAGCTTTTCCATTTGGCATTCCACATTCAAGAGCAATCTGTTCAATCTGCTCTTTTCCCTCCAACAACGCTTCCAGCGAGGCCCGCACACGAACATAAGATAAATATTTACTAAACGGAATCCCCATATATTTTTTCAAAAGTTTGGAAGTATAAGATAAGCTGAAAGAAAGCTGGTCTGCTACGTCTTGAAGCGTCAAAGGTTCTTTAAAATGTTCATCAATGTACTTGATTGCTTTAAGATAATTCTCCTGATACTCCGATTGAAGTGGAAGCTCCTCCAACGAAATATTTTCGCGAGCTGAAAAACAAACAAGTTCTGCCATCAACACATTCAATCGCAGCAGATTACTTTGACCATCCATCAACATCTTTACAAGCTCTCCGATCTTACGCTTCAACGGAAAATAGACAGAAGGATTCTTCTGGCTGTTAAAAACTCCCGAATAAAACTGCCCTTTTACTTCTCCTGTCATCGACTCCGGCATACGATCAAAGTCGATATGGATTGTCAGAATTTTTCCGTCATCTTTCCCACAGCGTTTTCTAAGCAGATGCATTTCATAAGGTGCAATGAGGATCAATTCTTCCTTGTGGACAATGGTAGAAAACTGTTCTGTCACAGCTTCATATTCTCCACAGAGCACATAGGAAAGTTCCAGACTGCTCTGCCTTGTAAAAACATTTTGTGAAAATCCATTGATACTAAGGCTCAAGGGATAACCGAACTTCTGCCCGGAAAAATCATAATATCCATTCATATCTTTCATAATTTCAGATCCTTTCGCTGCATACTGTGACTGCTTCAGTTCTGATGAATCTGATAAGTTCCCGCCTCAAGATCTACGGTTACTTCTGTCCCGTCAGCAAAGACAGTTCTTTGTTTCTTATAATTTCCATCTAAAAATTCATGGCGCACCATCTCAGAATAAGCAACCTTTTCCTGAAGTTGCGCCACAGTCCGATAGCGCTCAATCTCCTTTTCGAGTTCCTTTCCTTCTGCTTCGCAGTTTAAGTATGCGGCTCCACCGTTTAAAAGTGCATACAGCATATAATCCCCTTCGGGCTGATCAGCATCCATCATCCATGGAACTACCATACAGTCATGGTATACAAGGTTAAATAGCGGAACCGGAACCCCAAGCATCGAACCATTTTCTTCTACCATAAATGAATACGGGCTGTAATGGGCAGTCACAAGACTTGGCACTGCCCAGTCGATCGTCTCCTCGGAACTTGCAATAATTTCATTTGCGTTTAGAAAGTCAAAACATTTTTTCCGGTATTCCAGACATTCTTTTCGTGTCATTGTATGCCATGGATGCGCGCATTCATCCGGCTCATTGCAGGTAAAGACATCCAGATACGTTCCTTCCAGCTGAATTCCTTGACGAAAAAGTTCTGTAAAGTTTCTTCTCAAGTAAAGTGGGGATTGGCTTGCACAGATGTATGTCTGCCATCCTCCTGCCCAACGACAAAAATCCGGTTTTTTCCCTTCCGGAGAAATCATGGAGAATTCAGGATCATATGTCTTTGCATCAAAATAATAATCGCGGTACTGATCGTGGATTGCAAAAATATAATTCATCTCTTTCATAGATTTCGACAGTGATCGCATTCCTTCCCATCCACCGGCTTCCTCACAAGCAGGCAGATAATCCGGATGCTGGTTATCATATCCTGGGTTTCCCCATCCATCCAGATGCAGATAAACTTTTTCCAGTCCTTGTTCTTTTAATTTCCTCATCTGCGCTTCTCTTACTGCAAACGGAATCACTTCATCATTTTTTTCTGGATGTTCTTTATCATAATAGAAAGAATCTGGCGATACATGTGTCTTAATTCCAGTATGTACGATAGCAGAACCGATAAATTTGTCTACAACCGGATTTTTTGCTGCTTTTTCTTTTAACGTAACAAGCAGTGCATTCTCCTTCGCGTAAGTCCTATATACTTTACATAGATCATTATAGTCTGCATTCTTTAAGAAACGATATTTGATGGTACGCTTATAAGAAAGCTTTCCAAGGCTCGGAAGCCATCTGACAGATACATGACAATAATCAGACTGTTCCGGATGTTCTACCTGATAGCCGGCATCCCACGGATCACAGACAATCCCGATATACGCAGCTCCACATCTGACCTGTCCAAACCATGGCATAAATGCCCCTGCACTGCACATTTGCCCGTCAAATACGATTTTTCCGGCATCATATTTCCAGTCATTTGGGATCAGTAAGCCCTGACGGTTTGTAATCACGGTATACCAATCGCTTGTCTTTTTGCGAAACTCCATCTGCCCCGGCCAGTAAAAATTTCCAATACACTGCTCAGATTCTGTCAGAGGATTCAGCTCAAAGAAGATATCCTCCGTCGCATACTCAATCCAGATGACTGTCTGAAAACTTAAAGTATCCTCTTTCCCCGAAAGATGAAAACCGGAAAATACACTTCTGATCCCACAGCCGACACCGGTATTCCACGAAAAGTGTTCTAGTTTTCCAGCCTGATGAAAATATATCTTTTTATCATTTACATAAAAATGTGGCTGATACATCTTTTCTGAACGCCATGTTTCGCCATGTGCTGTAATCTCGATGCCGAGCGTTTCTGTGTTCAGAACAAGCGCTGTACTCTGATGACTTACTTTGATTTCACTCATATCTAAATTCCCTCACTCTTTTTCTTTTCCTACCAATACATCAAACATCTTTGATAGACTGTTTTCAGAACATTATAGCATAAATCCTGATTCTGCGAAACAAAAACAGAGAGGAGACTCTATTTCCTAATACTCCTCTCTGCGATACCTTCTTTCATTAATAAAGGTGGATACTATTTCTTTCAAATAGATTAATCGCTGTTATAAAAATCTTTCCCTACATCAATTTTCTAAACAGTTCTTTCAAATCTTCTACGCTTGCATCTTTTGGATTTCCCGGAGCGCATGCATCTGCATGAGCTGACTCAGCAAGGAACTGAAGATCTTCTTCTTTCAGTGCCTCCAGTTTTGTCGGGATTCCAACGTCCACGGAAAGTTTCTGTACAGCATCCACAGCTGCTTTCCGATATTCCTCGACAGACATCTCATCGACACCTTTTACTCCCATTGCCCGTGCAATTTCACGGTATTTTTCTCCAGAACACTCTGCATTATACTCCATAACGATCGGAAGCATCATCGCACATGCAACACCATGCGGGGTATCATAAACAGCACCAAGTGTATGTGCCATAGAGTGGGCAATTCCAAGACCGACATTTGAGAATCCCATTCCTGCAATATACTGTCCAAGCGCCATTCCTTCACGTCCTTCTTTTTCGTTTGCTACCGCGCTTCTCAACGATTTTGCAATGATTTCAATCGCTTTTAAATGGAACATATCTGTCATTTCCCATGCTGCTTTTGTTGTATATCCTTCAATCGCATGTGTCAATGCATCCATACCAGTGGATGCAGTCAGCCCTTTTGGCATAGAGGACATCATATCAGGATCTACAATTGCAACAACCGGCATGTCATGTGGGTCTACACAAACAAATTTTCTTTTTCTCTCCACATCTGTAATGACATAGTTGATTGTAACTTCTGCTGCAGTTCCTGCCGTTGTCGGAACAGCGATGATCGGAACACACGGTTTTGTTGTAGGCGCAACACCTTCCAGACTTCTGACATCTTCAAATTCCGGGTTTGCGATAATAATGCCGATTGCCTTTGCGGTATCCATTGAAGAGCCTCCGCCGATTGCAACAATATAGTCTGCGTTTGCCGCTTTAAATGCCTTGACACCATTTTGCACATTCTCAATTGTCGGATTTGCTTTAATATCAGAATACATCTCATAAGCAAGTCCTGCCTCTTCGAGTACGCTTGTCACCTTTCCTGTTACTCCAAATTGGATCAGGTCCGGATCCGAGCAGATAAATGCCTTCTTAAATGCCCGTGCTTTTGCCTCTGTTGCGATTTCTTTGATCGCTCCTGCTCCGTGATAGGATGTCTCGTTTAACATAATTCTGTTTGCCATTGTCCTCAATCTCCTTTTCTCTGATATGGCATGTTTTCTTTACTCTATGCCTATCTCATCTTTCTTTTGTTTACATTTTAACAATTCTTTTTCTAAATAGAAAGTTACAAAAAAGGAAATCTGTCACTTTACAAAAGTTTCAGCTTTTTGAACATAGCAGAAAGTTCTTCGGGCATCGCGGCAACAAGCAGTGATGCAAGCTCTTCCGGTGTCCCTTTCCATTGTCCCAACAGCCACTGTACAGTCATATAGATCGATCCGTGACAATACATTTCCAATAAAAATCGAACGCGATCGGAAATCTGCCTTTGCGTATTCTGCTCAATTTTCTCTGTATAAAACTGGAGAATCAACTGAAAATCATGATCCCTCAGACAATTCTGGTCATCATTTTTGAATGCTGCCCGGAAAAACATCTTCTCCTGACGAATATAACAAAACTTATTGACAAGTCCCTCATAGATGGTCTCGCCTTCTCCCATGTGTTCAAATGACTCCAGGAGAATTTTGTCAAAATACCAATTGATCAGATCATATTTGTCCTTGAAATTTCGATAAAAGGTCTGCCTTGTTATGCCACACGCCTCCACAATCTCTTTGACTGTAATTTTTTCCACGGGCGCCGTTTTCATGCATTGTTTCATCGCATCCGCAAGCCGGTATTTCATGCGGTCGGTATTTTTTCCGTATGCATTGCTGTCACACAAATATTCCATAGGTATTGCTCCCTCTTTTACCACAAATCTTTTCCTCTCTCTTCTCTGCTCTTAGACAGATTTTGTCTCTTTCTAAGTTCATCTTTCTGTCAAAAATCCTTAAATTTATTATATACAGATTGTCTGAAGAACACAAGAAAAAAGCCGGCACGCTGTATGATTTGGTACCGGTTTTTTCTCTTGTTTTATTCTTTTTTATTTTTAGATGGTCGGCTCCTCATGATATTTCCGATATCCCGGATGTCTGCCCGTAACCTGATACTGCTCTCTCATAGAGATCAGACGGTCGATATTCTGGCGAGAAAGTTCCCTGGCACCTCCGAGTAATTTTGCATTTAAGGAAATCTGCGCAAACAATTCCAGTGTTTCCATCCGGTAATATGCCCCGATGATATCCGGCCCTACTACCAGTGCGCCATGATTCTGTAAAAGCATCGCATCATGATCGGCAAGATACGGAGCGATCGCTTCAGGTACTTCCTCTGTGGAAGGTGTTCCGTAAGGAGTAACCGGAACGGAGCCGAGGGAGATCACAGTTTCAATCATCGAATAATCATCCAGCGGAATGTTTGCCACTGCAAACCCGGTCGCCACCGGCGGATGTGCGTGCAGCACTGCTCCGACATCTTCTCTTTCTCTGTAGCAGCGCAGATGCATTTTAATCTCCGAAGAAGGGCGCAGTCCTTGTTCTCCATCAAGAACCTTCCCGTCTTTATCAATATGGACAAGTTTCTCCGGTGTAATAAAACTTTTGCTCATACCTGTAGGGGTTGCAAGAAATGTCCCATCTTCTAATCGAACGGAAACATTTCCATCGTTGGCTGCCACCCATCCTTTTTGCCACATTTTATGACATACGTCACAGATCTGTTCTCTTAACTCTCTATACTCTTTCATAATATGTTGTCCTCTCTCACTTTTACTGTATGTTTCCAGATTTCATATATTTCATCCCACACTTCGGTGTCCGAAGGCTCGTACCGTTTAAGATCTTCTGAAGTTCTGATCAGACCACGAAGCTCCTTTACATCTTTCACTTCCTGCTCTGCAATGAGCTGCATACCAAGATTTCCATATACCGTTGCTTCCTGTGGACCTGTGATAACCGGTACCTTGCAGGCATTGGCCGTCATCTGACAGAGCAGATTGCTTTGGATCCCTCCACCCACCATATAGATCGCCCGATATTTTTTTTGCGTACAATCTTGAATTTCTTCCATTGCATTTCTGTAACAAAGTGCAAGACTCTCATCGATTCCCCTGACAATTGCTCCCGGTGTTTCGGGAATGTTCTGTCCGCTCTCTTGACAAAATCTTCGGATTCTCTTTGGCATATTTCCTTCCGGGAAAAAATCGGTGCATCCGGGTCTAACAGACAGCAAAACGGTTTTGCAGATTTTGCCATGTTCTCTAGCTCTCCAAAGGAATACGCCTGTCCTTCCCGCATCCATTGCCTGCGGCTCTCCTGAATCATCCACAATCCCACAATATTTTTCAAAAAGGAAATTTTATTTTCACAGCCGCCTTCATTTGTCATTCCGTAGGAAAATGCTTTCTCATTGATCAGCGGCTCCTTTAACTCCGTCCCAAATAATGACCATGTACCACAACTCAAAAACAGAAAATCCTCTTCTTCTGCCGGAATTGCCGCCATAGCACTCTGCGTATCGTGACCTGCCACCGTAATAACCTTCAATGACTTCACACCAAGTTCCTGACTCAGCTCTCTTCGGAGCATTCCAAGCGGTGTGCCAGGCATGGAGATATCTGGAAACAGTCTTCTGGAAATCCCTGCTGCTTTTAAGATTTCTTCTGACCAGCTTTTTCCTCTCGCATCCAGAAGCTGTGAAGTGGAAGCAATCGAATATTCCGCAGTCCTTTCTCCTGATAGAAAATACCCGAACAAATCCGGCAGAAACAAAACTTGCTCTGCCATACCAAACAGGTCTTTTCGGATCTTTTTCTCCGCCAGAAGCTGATAGAAAGTATTGATCTCCATAAACTGGCTTCCTGTAATTTCATACAAAAAGGACTCTTCTATCTGTGCAGCAGCTTCTCTTCGCATTCCGCTGGTACGCAGATCACGATAATGGATTGGATTTGTAAGAAGTTGTCCGCTTTGATCAAGCAGACCATAATCGACACCCCAGGTATCAATTCCGATGCTGTCCGTGTTCCCTCCTGCTTTTAATATTCCTTTTTTCAGTTCACAGAACAATCTGAGGAAATCCCAGCACATCACGGAAGTTTCTTTGCCCCACAAAGTCACCGGTTCATTTGTAAAACGATGTATTTCTTCCAGAGAAATCTGGTTTCCGTCAAAATTGCCTTTTACTACTCTTCCGCTGGAACCTCCAAAATCGGCCGCCAGCATGTGCTTTTCTGCCATTTTCTATCCTTCTTTCTACTTTTTAGTCGTTGGAGCACTCCAGAAGTTTTATCGATAAAGCGGTCCATAAGCGGAACATGCCCGATAGTCCTGCCCTTCTTTATCCATTCCGAATGCATTCCATGCAGCTGGACGGAAAATGTTCTCTTCTGCTACATTGTGCATAGATACCGGTATCCTTAACATAGAACAAAGTGTGATCAGATCGGCACCGATATGTCCGTAGCTGATTGCCCCATGATTTGCTCCCCAATTGTTCATCACATCATAAGCGGTCCGAAATGCCGGACTGTCATTAGTTCTCGGAACAAACCAAGTACACGGCCATGTATAATCTGTTCGCTTCCATAGAATGTCTGATACCTCCTCCGGCAGTCGGATCGTCCATCCCTCTGCAATCTGCAGCACAGGTCCAAGACCTTTGATCAAATTCAGGCGGACCATTGTCACTGGCATCTCTGCATTGGTAAGAAATCTCGAAGAATAACCACCACCGCGAAAGTATCCAAAATCTGCAGGATTCCATGTGACATTTTCTAGAATCTGTCTCTGATCTTCCTCAGTCACTTCATACCACGGCTTCATGACTGCATTGCCACAATCATCTTTCGCTTCTCCACAGGCATCCAGACATGCTGCGCCAGAGTTGATCAGATGGATCATTCCGCCTGCTTTGGCAGCTTTTCCTTCCATGGTATATCCTGTTGCTTTCCATACAGCCTCTGGACTCCAGTAAGTTCTGACATCTGCAAAAATCTGTGCACGATTTGTCAAAAGTTTCATAAACAACATTCCAATTCCGTTTAACACATCATTTTCTGTAGCAAGGATATACGGCTCACGCGGTCCATCCCAGTCAAAGGAGGTATTTAAAAGTGCCTCTGCAAAATCTCCGTTTGGATAAAAATCTGTCCACTGTCTCTGTCCCTGAAAACCTGCTGCCAAAGCATTGTGTCCCATCTGTTCTTCCTCGCATCCTTCCGGAAGATTCGGATTTCCATTCATGAGGTCTTTGATAATACACATCATTTTTACAACAAATTCCCAGTCATGGTCTTTCTGTTCTCTTGTTTTTTGTACCGCTTCCGGATTTTTATCAAATCCTTCTTTGCAGTGTTCTTTTGTCCATTTGAGTGCCTTCTGAAATTCTTCTTCATCGTAGATTCCTTCTTCCATGCGGCGGATCAGTTCTACTTCGTCCACAGATTCCATACGCATACCGAGATACTCTTCCAAAAATGCAGCGTCGATGATGGAGCCACCAATTCCCATTGTCACAGATCCAATCTGCAAATAAGAAGTTCCACGCATAGATGCCACTGCTACTGCACTTCTCCCAAATCGAAGAAGCTTCTCCTTGACATCTTCAGGGATCTCGCGCGCGGAGGCAGGCTGTACTTCATGCCCATAGATTCCAAATGCTGGAAGACCTTTCTGCGCGTGTGTTGCAAGGACACTTGCCAGATAGACTGCTCCTGGTCGTTCTGTCCCGTTAAATCCCCAGACCGCTTTGATCGTTTTCGGATCCATGTCCATTGTCTCGGCTCCATAACACCAACATGGTGTCACAGTGAGTGTAATGTCAACCCCCTCCCGACGGAACTTAGCCTGGCAGGCTGCCGCCTCTGCGACACCGCCAATTGTTGTATCAGCCAGAACAACTTGAACAGGCTCTCCATTTGCATACCGGAGATTCTCACGGAAAAGAGTTGCAGCTGCTTTTGCCATGCTCCAGGTCTGCTCTTCCAATGATTCTCTTACTTTTAAATATCCTCTTCTTCCATCTATCGTTGGGCGAATCCCAATAACCGGATAAGCGCCGATTCTTCTGTTTCTGCTCATCGTTGTACCTCCTCCATTAAATTCTTCTTATAGGTTGCAAAGTCGATCGTCTCTCCACTGAGCCTTGATTCCTCCGCTGCCAGTGCCATCAGATGACTGTCTACAGAAATTCCGGCACCTGTCGGTACCTCGCTATTTTCTGAATTTCCAAGAAGCTGGACAAAATCGTGCATCATTCTCTCATCACTTCCGCTGTGTCCTTTGGACGGTGTATGTAAATAAATCTCCTCGGTATTTCCACTGACAAAATCAAAAATACGGATTCTTCCTTCCTCCATATCTCCTTGTATTTCTCCATTTGTTCCCATCAGCGTGATCGTGCGCTTACATTCTTTTGTAAAAGCACTCATCACAAAGGAAACTTCCACGTCATTTTCAAATTCCATATTGACGATCTGATGGTCTACTACCGTATTATCACAGCGGAACACACAGCGCCCGTACGGTCCTGTTTTCAACGCCGTGAGCACTGATTCTTTGTCACTTGTCGGAGTCACCGCATAGACAAGTCCGTCTGTCTCTGCCTTTGGATGTTCCAAATAAAACTTCGGTGCATAAAAAGCACAGTGATCTCTATGAGGGCATCCATCCATGCACTGCTTTGGTGCATGTGCAGGCGCATTTTCTTCTTTAAAAAAAGTAAGTTTCCCAAAAGAACTGATTTTTTTGCATGGAGCTTTTGCAAGCCACAGAAGAATATCCATATCATGGCAGCACTTCTGCAGGATCATTGGGCTGGATTCTTTTGCATTTCTCCAGTTTCCTCTCACAAAGCTGTGTGCATGATGCCAGAACCCGACTGATTCCATCGCCTGTATGCTCATTAACTTCCCTATTTTCCCGGAATCAAGTAATTCTTTCAGTTTTGTGTAAAAAGAGGAATAACGAAGCACATGGCAGATTGCCAGCACCCGATTATATTTTTCCGCAAGCATTCCCATTTGAATGATTTCTTCTTTTTTAGGCGACATCGGCTTTTCACAAAGTACATGATACCCTCTTTGAAGAGCCATCGTCACTGGCTCATAATGCATCTGATCCTGTGTGCAGACAAGTGCACAGTCTGCCATACATTCTTTCTGAAGTAGCTTTTCATAACTTTCATATTGATTTTCTTCTGGAATTTTATGAAGTGCTGCTATCTGCTTTCTGCGCGCAATATCAGGTTCTGCAACTGCTACAATTTGAAATTCATCTGGATGTTCCAGTGCATAGGAGGCGTATACATGTCCTCCGCGGAGCCCTGCTCCAATTAGGATGGCTGTTATTTTTCCCATGAGTCTTTGTCTGCTCCTTTCTTTTTCAGGACAATTTTCAAAACAGTATCTGTCTGATCTGGAAGTGGATAAGTAAATACCGGATTTTCTCCAAAAGAAACAAATGCTGATTCTTGAAACTGTACGGTATTCCATGCTTCTCCACGATTCATCTCACTTCCATCTGCCAGATAGTAAACGACATCTAATTCCTCCGGTGTAATCCCGTAAAGCGGCATGGCTCCCAGCGCTTCCTCAAATACATGTGCATAAATCACATCGCCTTTTTGCGTGTATCTCCCCCATTCCGGTTTCGGACGTTCGCAGATAGTATTTCCATAAATACTTTCACCGTTTTTCTTCATCCATACACCAATCTCTTTTAAAATTCTGACACTCTCGCAAGGAATATTTCCTTTTGCATCCGGGCCTACATTCAAAATCATATTTCCGCCTTTGCTTGTACATTCTACTAGCTTGCGTATCAGCATCTGCGATGATTTAAAGGTATGGTCAAAATTGCAGTACCCCCAATGGTTGTTCATTGTAGCACAAAGTTCCCATGGAATCAGCTCTCCCTCCTGATCCCGGATTCCTTCCGGCGGAATGATCTGTTCCGGACTTGCAAAATCACCACTGAAGATCGAAGGCTCCGCCGTCGCAATACTTCCATGATCTTCCCCGGAACCTTCCAGACGGTTATCAATAATAACATCCGGCTGATACATTCTCACCATGCGGATCAACTCCTCAGCGCGCCATTTCTCCCCACACATATCATCGTAGGAAAAGTCAAACCAGAGCAGATCTAATTTTCCATAATTCGTCACAAGTTCTTTTACTTGTCCATGCATATAATCTAAATAACGGTCAAAATCAATTTTTTCATCTTTGTATGCCTCACAGTTTCGCATCGGATGCTGGCGGTCTTTGTACTTTGGAAAATCCGGATGATGCCAGTCAATCAGTGAAAAATAAAGACCAACTTTGATGTCTTCTTCCCGACAGGCATCCACAAACTCTCTCACAAGATCTCTCCCTGCTTTTGTGTTCGTACACTTATAGTCTGTCAGAGCAGAATCAAACAGACAAAATCCATCATGATGTTTCGCCGTCAGCACCGCATATTTCATCCCTGCTTCCTTTGCAAGACGCACCCACACTTTTGGATCATAGTCAACCGGGTCAAACAGGTCAAAATATTTCTCATACTCTTTCACCGTCATCTCGCGCTCCGACATAACCCACTCTCCGCAGGCAGGGATCGCATAAAGTCCCCAATGGATGAACATTCCAAATCTTGCATCCATAAACCATTTTGTTCTCTCTCTAATTTCCTGATTCATTTCTATCTTCTCCTTCTTTTCATATGCTGTATGATTATCCTTTTACTGCTCCTCCGGAAAGTGCTTCCACGAAAAACTTGCTGAATACACAATACAAGATAACCGGCGGCAGGATGATCACGACCATTGCCGAGAACAAACCATTATAGTTTGTCCGGAATGATGTTGTAAATGTAGATAACAATGCCGGCACTGTCAGTTTTTCGCGGTCGATCAACACAAGAGAGGCCCAGTAGTATTCATTCCAGTTATTTAAAAAGGCAAGAACCCCTGCTGTCATAATTCCCGGACGTGCCATCGGAAAAATAACCTTCTGCCATGTCTTCACATAACCGCATCCATCTATTCTTGCCGCATCTTCCATCTCCTTTGGAATATTCATATAGTAATTTTTAATTACAAAGAAGCTCACTGCCAGACCACTGCAAGAATAAATCAAGATTAAGGCGCCTCTCGTATCATACAAATGCAATTTATTGACCAGATTATAAACCGGATAGGTCAATGCAGTAGCTGGAATAAACATGGTCGAATACAGAATGACATTTACAAGCTTTTTCCCTTTAAAATCCAGTCTTGCCACAACATAGGCAGACATGGAGATCATCACGATACTGATCACAACTGATACGAAAGAAATCAGTAAACTGTTTCCGAAATACCGCATCACATGCAGATCACGGAAAGTAGAAATATATCCTTCCAGATAGATAGATTCCGGAAGCATAAATCCCGGGCGTGCCATCGGATCTTTTTTGAAGCTGGAAAGTAAAAGCCATACAAGCGGAACAAGCGCTACAAATGCTGCCCAACACAGACAGATAACAGTTACGATTCTTGTCGCTTTTGAGTCTTTTTTCATTCGGTTTTTTAATACTTTCTGTCCGTTTTTTCTCATGAACGTTTTCCTCCTTTTGTCGGTCTTTTCCATGTGAGATTAAAAAGCATATTTATGATGACAATAATTAACATTCCTGCCAGAATCTGTACAACGGCAACGGTATTTGCACGGCCAAACTGTGTACGAGGACTTGTAATGGCAAGTTCCCGGATCACATAGCTGATGCTGTAAGTACCGGCTGCACCCTTTGTGAGAAAATATACTTCATTGTAAAGTAAGAATCCGCCAGTTGCCGCTAAAATACATACCATGCGCAGTGTTTCCTTGATCATCGGGATCGTAATATACCAATCCTGCTTTAACCCACTTGCGCCGTCCAGTCTGGCGGCTTCTCTTACTTCTTCCGGAACTGCCATAATATTTCCGAGAATCATCAGTGTTGTCGTACCTGTAAAGAAAATATATGCAGCTGTCATTGCCCAGAATGCCGGTCCTTCAAGCAGAAGAATGCTGTCTTTAAAATCCTTGTTGAACAATTTGATAATCGGGTTTACCACCCCATAAAGCGGACTATATAGCTGTAAGAAAATCATACCCATAGCTGCTGTTGAGATCATATTCGGGATAATGTAAATATTCCGGATCAATTTTACACCTTTCATCTTTCTGGAAAATGCAAGTGCAATCAATGTAGCGATCGGGATCTGGATGGCAACTCCCAAAAGTGCCCACAGAGAAGAATTTTTCAACGCTTCCCAAAAATATGGATAAGTATGAAAAATGTATTTGTAATTATCCCACATATTTTTTATGCCAAAAAATTCCGGTGCATTGATATTTGTGTAATCCCATTTGCAAAAGGAAGTGACAAAAACTGTCACGATCGGGTACAAATAAAAAATAGCAAAAGCAATCAGTGTCGGAGCTAGAAATGCAAAAATGAATCCCTTCCTCCGCCAACCAAGTCTGTTATGTCTGTTCATCTTTTAAACCTCCTTTTAAGAACGATTTCTGTTCTGCCAAAGAAAAAGAGCTGTCGTTTTACGACAACTCTTTTCTACAAAACATTCGTTATCCGATAAGCGCTGTCAGTTCCTTTTGCAGCTGTTCAAACCGGCTGTCGATATCTGTTCCGGATACCGCACATTCCATTAAAGCATTGATCATGGATGTTCTTACATCTGATCCCCATACATAGTTCAGATCCTCTGCAATGTATTCTGCATCATTGACAAGTGTACATGCTTCGGCGAGTTTGATCGTCGCTGCATTTCCACTTTCTTCGGCAAGTTTATTTAAGTCTAACGTTGTGTTACATGGATTTGCCTGTACTTCTGTAAAGATCTTAGACTGCACTTCTTCGCTTGTCATATATTTTATAAATTCCAAAGCAAGTTTTTCTTCTTCCGCACTCAGTCCACTGGAAATTGTAAGTCCAGATCCTGCTGAAGACAAAGCTACATTTTCAGGGAAGATTGTCGGCTGAATCTTTTCTACCATACTTTCATCGATTCCACTGGCATTCCAGACACCATTTGGAAGCACTGCCATCGTCCCTTTTTTGTTAAAGTCATCCATCACATTTCCAAGATCTTCTACGGTGTGATCGGAGCCATTTGCCTGATCCATCTTCGCCACTCTCATAAATGCCTCTTGAAACGTCTTAGATTCGATTGTCTCCTGTGTCATTTCTGACTCCAAAAGTTCTCTTCCTTCCTCCGTAGATGCAAGCATTGCATTGAACATGATGATGGATCCCTGACCCGCTGCATATCCGTATGTATCACCGCCGAGTGCTCTGACTTTCTCCATTGCAGCCTCATAGCCATCCCAAGTACTTAAGTCTTCTAACGTTACCCCTGCCTGATCTAAAATTTCCTGATTGTACCACATTCCACGGCTTTCCATCTGATCGTGTACAGAATAAATATGTCCGTCTATATCATTCTGTGTATAGTTCAGTCCTACCGCATCTTTCAGATTGTTCTCATCGATGTAAGGTTTCATATCCAGCACAAGTTCCTGAGCAATTGCAGCCTGCGGCACTGCTGTTCCACAATCTACAAGATCTGGGAAACTTCCTCCTGCAACCTGTGAACTTACGATGTCATCCCGATTTTCAACTGCAATTGGTTTGAACTTTACTTTGCCGTCTGCATGGCTTTTTGCAAATTCCTCATAAATATCACGCATCACTTTTGCCGCCGGCCACTCACTTTCCTCATGGTAATATCCGTGATAGAATTCCAACACAGCTTCTGCATTTTCTTTTTTCTCCTTTGCCGTCCCTTTTGCTTCTTTGGAATCTCCACATCCTGCAAGCGCCGTTGTTCCCATCGCTACCGCCAATGCAGTACTGATTACTCTTGCTTTCATTTTCTTCATCCTACTTCCTCCTCCACGCACAGTTTAAAATTCTCCTTGTTTTGTGCATTTATTTAATTTATGTGCTTATTTTAAGCATTTTTCTGTGCATTTTGAATAAAGTATTTTTACGAATAGTTTGTTATATATTTACTTTTTAACTTTTTATATGGATTATATTTACTTTTTTAGTCTGTTTTGACTATTTCGTTCTAGTAATTGAAAAAAAACTTCTCCACTCATCTCCTCCTGAAAAAACACCGGCAAATATTCCTCGAATATATGCATCTGTGCACTGTTCCACAAATTTGCCGGTACTTGGATCTTTATTTCTGCCTGTTTCACTTCCGTAGCCGCCTGGCAGAACCGGGGCATTTTTTCGCTATACTGTTCGATTGTAATCTGAGGATTTGCCGGCATCTGTCCGGTTTTCAGCAAGATTCTCTCTTGCACCTCTTTGCTGAGCATATACTTCAAAAATTTTATGCTTGCATCGATTCGTTTTTCATTCTCTGTATTTCCAAGAAGATATCCAAGCCCCGCGGATTCACAGGCAATCTCTGCACCTTCTCCAAAAGGAAGAAGCGCATAAGATACCGGAAGAGTCTCATCGATCATAAATGCTCCCCAAATTCCATTGATGTACATTGCAAGCTTTTCATCATTGAACAGGTCTGTTTCATCCCGATAGCTATATTCCTTGCTTAAAGGTTTTGTATAATGCCACAACTCTTTCTGCTGCTCTAACACAGTACAGATTTCTGACTGAGACATTGGAACCTTGTTCTGACTGATCGCAACACTCCCTCTCCCTCTATTCTTTGCAAGCATCTGATCTGTGATATAGAGATATCCCTCCACGGTAGGTCCAAGAGGCATCACATCCTTGTTTGATGTCTCAGACCACGTTTGAATCTTTTGACATGCGCTATAAAATTCTTCCCATGTCTCTGGAATAGACGTAATTCCAGCTTCACGAAAAATCTCTTCATTGTACCAGTAACCTCCACCAAGCATAAGGACATCGGAGACGGTATAGAGCTTACCATCCCTCGTCTTCCAATACTCCATACTAGATGGGGCAATGCTGTGCAACAATTCTTTATCCTCCTTAATGTATGGCATAAGATCCAGCGCCAGTTCGTTTTCTATCATAAACTGGTACAAGGATTCCTTTCCTGCATCCCCACAGAAAATCACATCTGGAAGATCTCCCACAAGAATTCTGTCCTCTGCCCGTTCTACCATCTCTTTTCCTGTCGGCATTGCGATCAGATTCAGAGAGATATCCGGATACTTTTTCTGAAAATCGGAATAGATTTTCTGCATTTCTTTGTGATCCATCTCCGTGCTTCCCCAGCCATGCATCACTGTGATCTCCACCTGCTTTTCCTTTCTTTCACTGCAACCTGACAGAAAAAATACTGCTCCTATCATACAGATAATAAATATCCTCTTACTTTTCCTCATGCTCCTCCCCTCCTACATTTCTGAATTCTTTTGGCGACATATGCGTATATCGTTTAAATACACGGGAAAAATAGCCGGTATCCTCAAATCCAACAGCCTCTGAAATCTGATATATTTTCCAGTCTGTTGTAGTCATGTATTCTTTTGCCTTTTCTACACGCTTTCTCAAAATATCATCAAAGAGATTTATGCCCCTTTTATTTTTATACAGTCGACTTAAGTAGCTTCCATTGGCATGAAGCGCTTCCGCCATCTCCTCCAGTGTGATTTTCTTTTCCAAGTTTTCCTCGATATAGCGAAGCATCTGATCATAGAGACTATCATTCTCTTTCTTTTCCTCCAGCTCTCCACTGACTGACAAAGACTCTTTTTGCAACTTTTCTAAATTTTGTATCGCCTTTTCTACTGCTCCCGGGAGTTCCTCTAGGACGGAAATTTTCAACACATACTCACACACCCCATACTTGATCGCCGCTCTCGCATACTCAAACTCAGAATAGGCGCTCAAAATAATCACCTGGGTCTCCGGATACGTTTCATAGATATACTGACAAACCGCCAATCCATCTGCTCCTGGCATTCGGATGTCTGTAATTACAATATCTGGTTTCTCCTCCTTCATTCTGTCTATCAGTTTCTTTCCATCTTCTGCTACATACTTAAGACTGCATCCCATCTTTTCCCATGAAATTAATTTTTGCAGTGCCTCCCGAATATAGGCCTCATCATCTGCTGCCATCACGTTCCACATCATCCGCTCTCCTCTCCGAGGGTATTACAATCTCCACAGTCGTTCCCTCTCCTTTTTTTCCTGTCACCTTCCATGTGTGGTTTTCTCCATATAAAATATAAAGAAGTCGCTTTGTATTTTCCAGTCCGGTATGTGTATGCCCTTCTTTTTCCCGGACCGTTTCCATATCTTCTTCCTCAAACCCTACACCATCATCTTCTACAATAATATGAAGCCGCTTGTTTTGTTCATAAAGTATTACCTGCACCTTTCCACTGCCCTGTTTTGGTTCCAGACCGTGCGATACCGCATTTTCCACAAGCGGCTCGATCAAAAGTCTCGGAATCAGATTTTCTTTGACTTTTTCTTCCGGACAGATAATCTCATAAGTGATCTTGTCCTGAAATCTACTATTTTGAAGATATAGATAAAATTCCACTAACTCCAGTTCCTCTGCCACTGGAATCATAATCTCCTTTTTTCGGAAAATTTTTCCTCTCACCAATTCAGAGAATGCCCGCAGACATTGATACAGTTCTTCATTCCCTGCCAATTTTGCCTTCAGACTCAGCATGGAAAGGATGTTAAACTGAAAATGCGGTGTGATCTGTGCCTGGAGATACTTTACTTGAAGTCTCGTTGCGGTAAGTTCTTTCTCATACACTTCAAGTATCAAATGCTGGATCTTATCCGCCATCTCATTAAATACTACAGATATATCATGGAACTCCTGAATCTGAAAATCATCCATTCGGATATCAAATTGTTCCTCCCCAAATTCATGCATACTTTCTCTTACTTTCTTCAATGGTTTTGACAATCGATACCCAGAAACAAATGCAAGAGCGGCTGCCAGGACAAGTGCCAGAAGAAGGATGAATAAAAACGCAAACAATGTTGGACGAAGAACGACATAGAGATTTTCTTTCCCGACTACCGAAGAAATCTGGATATCAAATTCGCCGTCAGCACTGCTGTATACCAGATTATCGCCCTCTATTTTTCTTCCGTCCGAAAACAAAATTTCATCGTTTCCTTTGATTTCCCATCCCCAGTCCTGGTACCCTTCCACTGCCGAAAAAATCTCTTTTATCGCCTCTCTCTCTATTTGCACCATGCAGATTCCTACGTTGTTCATACTTTCATCATATATTGTAAAACAGAGATACCACTTGCCATTTCGGATATAACTTTGATATCGACAATTTTCTTCATAAAACTCTGTTAAAATGTGCTGACAAATTTCTTTCTCCTCCTTTGCTGCCAAAACAGTCAGCGGATAATAGCGTCTGTCAAGTTCCTTCCCCACTTTGTTAAATAAATGTACACTTTCAACGAATGGGGTTTGCTCTGCCAGGTTTCCCGCCGAAAAAAGTTCCATCATATATCCAAGCTGTTTTTCCGCATTTTCCTGATCATAAGATTCATTTTTTAAAAATGCTTCCAATAATGGATTATGACGGATAGAAACTGCGCCATCTGAAATAAACTGGATGTGGCTTTGGATCTGCTCGTTTGTACTGTCCAGGACATATTGCATATCTTCTTTTGCATTTTGTAAAAATAAAAAAGAAAATACACTGATCAGAACAACTCCCAAGAGGAACAGTGTCCCTACAGAAGTCACTACTGTCAGAAGTGTAAATTCCTGGCTGAGTGTTTTTCGTTTTTTCTCTTTTCCCATTTTCTGTCTCTGAATCATGTCCTCTGCTTCCTTAAAATAAACTCTAATGGATTTATTCTAGCACAGCTTTTCCATAAAGTCATTTGCTTTTGTAGTTTTTCTTCTCTATTTCATTTAAAATCCTATATTTTTTATACATTTTGCCCAACAAAGAAAAGGCGGAACATTTTTCTATGCGAAAATAAGTTGAAAAATATTCATGACAAATGGGAGAAAATAGTGACGTATTTTTTGATGAATGGTATAATATAAGAAATTTAGCAGCAGTGAAAATGATTTTTCATAGAAAGGAAAAACAAATGAGGTTATAGCAGTGAATAAAAGTTATGATTATATTTAGTAATCTCGCTATTCTATTAAAAAATAACGAGATTTTTTATTTCAGTCTATGTTTCTAGATAGGAAATGTCAATTTTTATCCTCTCCGGCAACTGCCTCCAACGCATATAGTAATGCCTTTGAGATGGTGGAAAGTTCCATTGTAGCTGTTCCGACAGGCTTTCCGACGCCTTGCTCTGTCGCATATGGCACATGAATAAAACCGCCTCGAATAGAAGGATATTTTCTATCAATCAAATAAAGAAGATCATACATCACACTGTTACATACATAAGTCCCCGCTGTGTAAGATATGCTTGCAGGGATCCCATGATCCTTGATGTTTTTTACCATTGCTTTTACCGGAATGGTTGCAAAATATGCCGTATCTCCATCTTCTTGCACTTTTACATCCATAGGTTGATTTCCGGCATTATCCGGAATTGAAGCTTCTACAAGGTTGATCGCAACACGCTCCACTCCGATATCGGCTCGCCTTCCCGCCTGCCCAACGCAGATTACTGCATCCGGCTGATGTTGCAGAATTCCTGTTTCCACAACTTTTCCGGCCTCTCCAAACACAGTTGGAATTTCCATTTTTACAATCTGTATATCTCCTGCCATATCTGGTAAAAGCTTCACTGCTTCATAAGCAGGATTTACACTTTCTCCTCCAAATGGCTCAAATCCTGTAATTAAAATTTTCATCTCTGATCTCTCCTGTACTTTCAATTCTGTTACTTATGATACGGTGCTCCTTCTATAATCCGATATGCACGATAAATCTGTTCCAGCAAAATAACACGCATCAGTTGATGCGGAAAAGTCATTTTGGAGAAACTCAATGCATAATCGGACTTTTCTAAAACTTCTTCGCTAAGTCCAATCGAGCCTCCAATCACAAAAATAATGTGGCTTTTCCCTTGAATTCCAAGTTGTTCGATTTTTTCGGAAAATTCTTCGGAAGATAACAATTTCCCATTGATTTCCAAAGTAATCACATAGGCACCTTCTTTTATATGCTTTAAAATACGTTCACCTTCTTTTCTGCGAATTCCATTTTCTACCAATACGCTTGCCTGATCGGGGGTTTTCTCATCAGCCACTTCGATGATCTCCAATTTGCATGATTTGCTCAGCCGCTTTGTATACTCGGCTATTGCATCTTTCAAATATTTTTCCTTCAATTTTCCAACAGTAATAATTGTAATTTTCATGTTCATCTCCCTGCTCTGTACAAGACAGTGCTTCTATCTTATTTCTTTTCTCCTATTATTCTGGCGAAAAAAAGGACTTCCGTTTCAGTCATATACGGCAGTCCTTTTTTGTCACATCAGATCTGACTGAGATATTTCCTCTCTCAGTTCTTCCCTGAAACAACGATAATACTATCTTTTATTTATTGCTTAAGTATTCGTGAATACCTTTTGCTCCTGCTTTTCCCGCACCCATTGCAAGGATAACAGTTGCTGCACCTGTTACAGCGTCTCCTCCGGCATAGACACCCTCTTTTGTTGTCTTACCGTTCTCTTCTTCTGCAACGATACATTTCCATTTATTTACTTCCAGTCCTTCTGTTGTAGAAGAGATCAGTGGGTTTGGAGATGTACCAAGAGACATGATCACAGTATCAAGATCCATTGTAAATTCAGATCCTTCTACTTCTACCGGACGTCTTCTACCGGAAGCATCTGGTTCTCCTAATTCCATCTTCACGCATACCATACCTTTTACCCATCCATTTTCATCTACTAAAATTTCTTTTGGATTTGTAAGAAGATCAAAGATGATTCCTTCTTCTTTTGCATGGTGTACTTCTTCTACTCTGGCAGGAAGTTCTTCTTCACTTCTACGATATACGATATGTACTTCTGCACCAAGGCGAAGAGCTGTTCTTGCAGCATCCATCGCAACGTTACCACCACCGATGACAGCAACTTTTGTTCCTGCAGCGATTGGGGTATCATAAGATTCATCAAACGCTTTCATCAAGTTGCTTCTTGTCAAGTATTCATTTGCAGAGAATACACCGTTTGCATTTTCTCCCGGGATTCCCATGAATTTTGGAAGTCCTGCTCCAGATCCGATAAATACTGCCTCAAATCCTTCTTCCTCGATCAATTGATCGATAGTTGTAGATTTACCGATGACAACGTTTGTCTCAAATTTTACTCCGAGTTCTTTTACTTTCTCAATCTCTTTTGCAACAACTTTCTGTTTTGGAAGACGGAACTCAGGAATACCATATACTAATACACCGCCCAGTTCATGGAGTGCTTCAAATACAGTTACTTCATATCCTAATTTTGCAAGGTCACCAGCACATGTCAGTCCTGCCGGACCAGATCCGATTACAGCAACTTTGTGTCCGTTTGTCTTCTCTGCGCCAACTGGTTTAATGTCATGCTCTAATGCGTAGTCAGCAACAAAACGCTCTAATTTACCGATGGAAACCGGTTCTCCTTTGATACCACGGATACATTTTCCTTCACACTGTGATTCCTGAGGACATACACGTCCACAAA
>ENA-ORVB01000469-ORVB01000469.1-human-gut-metagenome-genome-assembly--contig:-NODE-469-length-33336-cov-19.4688_pt1 | contig 33336 bp, 39 predicted proteins | sample MGYA00242090_ERZ509231 | MGnify/ENA primary metagenome ERZ509231 (study PRJEB26280, sample SAMEA2338798) | human gut metagenome | biome: human gut; feature: human-associated habitat; material: faeces...
ACTAATAATCAAGAGAGGTTTTAAATTTTTATTTACACAAAATTTTTTACACTACCAATATTTAATTCCTAATCTTTTATAAATCTCAACAAAATGTCCCAATGGGCCTATTCCATGACCTAAGTCAAAAGAATTTTCAATAGCTTTAGTAATATATTTTTTCCCAAGCTCTACACTGATTGGAATACTTTTATCTTTAGCTAAAAAAGTTGTGATAGCAGATGAAAGAGTACAACCTGTTCCATGGGTATTTTTATTTTCTAATCTAGGAGTAGTATAGTAATAAAAACTCTTTTCAAAGTATAAGGTATCAGTACAGCTATTCTCATCACTATGTCCACCTTTTATTAATACAGCTTTTACCCCAAGTTTTGCAATTTCGATGCAAGCTTTTTTTACATCTTCTTGAGTTTTTATTTTCATATCAGATAATATTTCAGCTTCTGGAATATTTGGAGTAACAAGTGTACTGATAGAGATAAGAGATTTTAGCTCCTCTATTGCTTCAGGTTTAAGAAGATGATAACCATTTTTAGAAACCATAACAGTGTCAATTACAATATTTTTAGCAGAATACTTTAAAAGTTTTTCTCTAATAATTTTAATTATCTCTATATCTGAAACCATACCTATCTTTACTCCATCAATCTCTATATCAGAAAAAAGGGATTCTAGTTGTTCTCCAATAATTTCAGGAGTAAGTGGGAAAGATTTTTGTACTCCAAGAGAGTTTTGAGCAGTAATAGCTGTGATAACACTCATACCATGTACACCCAAAGCTCCCATAGTTTTAATATCTGCTTGAATTCCAGCTCCACCACTACTATCAGAACCAGCTATAGTTAAAACATTTTTCATTATAACTCCTCTGTAATATCTTTTGCATAGTAGTTAGGGAATTTTTCATTTAAAAATTTTTCTCCAAGCTGTTGAGTTTCTTTTAAATATCTTTTTATATTTTCATAATCTTCTGGAGATTGTAATCCAGTTTCTACTACTTGAAAAAATTCTAAATCCTCTTTATTGATAGTTGCTCCATCAAATTCAAATTTACCATTGTTTTTAAAAGGTAAATAGATTTTTTCTAAAACATCTTCCTTAGTTGGAAAGTTTAAGATTTTTTTTATTTCATTTTCATTTTTAAGTTTAAAGAACACATTGTAGAACATATTACTCCTCCTTTAGTATTGTTTAATTTGATTATATTACAATTTTTTCTACATATCAAGAGTAGTTATCTCTTTAAGTATAAAATATATAAAATTTAAAAATCTTGGATTGACTTCTTCAAGACTAATCTCATCTTTAAACATCTTACTTACTTTTATATCTTGAATATTTTGAGATTTAGTTGAAAAAGTAAAAGGAATTTCTAAGTATGTATGAGTTAACTTATCAATTAGAGTAAAATTATCTCCATAAAGAATTGAAGAATATATCTCTGCAAAGTAATTATTTATAACTGTATTTATTTTTTTTAGAGATAGAGGTAATCCTTTATAATCATCTAAATTAGTAACTTCAGTCTTAACTATACTAAACTGTTGTGGAAGAAATGGAGTGATATTTTTAGTAAATATAGTTGTTTCGATATCTGTTTCTCCTTGGTAGAAAATTTTGATATTTTCTATTTGGTTAATAATTTTATTACTATGAATATCTATAAATTTTTCTCCATCATATTTACAATAATACTCTTTACTATCAGAAATTATTGTCCATAAAATATTTTTTGAAATTCCTTTGATAAAATAAGAGCTATTTATCTCTTTATTCCACTCTTCTATTGACCAAACTCTATTTCCTATCATTTGATAGAACATATATTTTTTTATTTCAGATAGTAAGATTTCTTTTTTCTTTTTAAATCTTTTAATCTCTTTTTGATAGAACTCTACTCTATTTTCATCATCTTCAAGTTTATTAGAGTACTTAGGAAGAGATTTTACCTCTTTATTATCTTGGTTATATATAGAGATATCAAAATTTTTATCAAGAACTAATTTAATTTTTCTATTACCATAGTTGAAGAATTTTTCTCCATTTACATCAAATCCCATAGAGAAATCTATATTAGGAGAAAGTATCTCACTTGTAACATCTGAGTCATCTTCTCTTATTCTTCTTAGAACCTCTCCCAAATCAGTGTGGTGTATTTTAGCTTTTACAAATTTTATTTCAGTATTAAATTCTTTTCTTTCAATAGAGAAAAGTATAGACAATAAACTTTTAGCTAATTGAGTTTTTGATTTTAAAATAGCTTTTTCTAATAAATCAAGTATTTTATCAATTCCATAGTCATCAGCAGTAAGAAGATATGTTCTTACAATAGAACTTGTATGTACAGGAGAATTATCTTGAATCCAAGTATCAAAAAGAGAGTCTAAACACTTATTTAAATCCTCTAGGTTTACAAAATTTCTAATAGTTTTTCCAAGTTCAATATTTTCTAAATCTTTATTATTCATATAAAGAGCTACATATGTTTTAATTACTTTTTCATCAACAAAAGTTTCACTATTCTTTTCTCTAACTTTAGAATAAGCTTCTGATTTTGGATAAAGTATATCTTTTTTATAGTTATCAAAAATAGATAAAATATAGTCTTCAAGTTGAGAGTAGGTTTTAATCTCTTTTCCTTTATTACTTTCCCAAACTTTTTTTAGAGCTTTTATATTTGTTAGAATTTTTTTATTTTTTGTTTTAGTAAGTTTTTCTACCTCATCACTGCATTCTTTTTCTTTATCTTTTAGAATTTCAAAAAGAGTTTCTAATATTATCTCATCTGAGATAGAAAGATATGGAAGAAGCTTAGTTACCTCAAAATTCTCATCACTTCTATATGATAGGTTTAAAATCTCCTCGAAAGTATAGTCTATAAATGTTTTCTTCTCTAGTAACTCATAAAAATCCTCTTTATTATCTTTTAAAAATTCAGTAAATTGCTCTTCAGAAGAGATATTTACAAAATCAGCAGTACCACTAATTAAGAATTTTTTACTAATTGAAGTTTTTTCAGCAACTATTTTCCAAGGATTTTTTCCATTATTTTCTAATCTTTCAAAATGAGCTATCATATTTATAAATTCATTGATATCCCATCTATTTTTATCATAAGAGTCAGAAAGTTTAGCAATGTATTCCTCTACATTAGAATAAGTCAACATATATCCTAAGGTATTGATAAGTTCTACTCCTAACTCTCTATCTTTTGTTTCTTCTAAAATATTAAGAAGAGAAGCTACATTATTTTTAAAATTATCAATATATTTAGCTTTTAGCTCTTCAGAGATAATTTTATTGTCAATAAGAGTTCCTAATATAAAGGCTCCTAGTTCAATATTTTGTTTAAGCATTCTATCTAAAATTTCTAAAGATTTTTCAGAATTATCTAAAATAAATTTTTGGATATAGAAAGTTATATTATAATCTTCACTTCCTTTATATAAGTAAACAAGTTTGTAGATAAAAGGGAGTGTAGAGTTATTTACCTTATCAAAGTATTCCTTTGGATTTTCTAGCTCTAAAAAGTCAAGTGAATCTGAAAAAGTCAAGATTTCAAATACTCCTAAAATAGTTTTTTTATTTTTGCTCTCAATATTTAGATTAGTATAGATATTTTTTAAGAAATATATTAAATTTTCATCATCATTTATAATAGAGATATCTTTTATTGAATTAGCTAACTCATAATTTTTAAAATCATAGTTCAAGATATTTTTAATTCTTTCACTTGAATATATTTCACAAAGAGAGTTAAGAATAAAATTTTCAAGTAAAATAATATTTTTATTATCAGTAGAACACTTTAACTCTAAAGTTTTCCCAACAATATATCTATTTTTTTCTGTATCTTCTAAAGAAAGATAGTAGTCCACAAATTTAGGGAATTTTTTATTGATATCTTCAATCATCGAAAATAATATCCTTTCATCTTCAAAGTTATTAAAGGTATATTCTAAATCTTTTGCTAAAAATTCATCAGAAACTCCTAAATTTTTATAAATAGTCATTCTATTATTAAAATTACAAGTTGAAAGGTCTAAAATTAATTTTTCAGGACAGTAGTTATATCCCAATGTAAGTAATCTTTTAATAATAGTACTATCTTCACTTTTTTTCATAGTCTTATTCTTATTAAAAATATCTAGTTCTAAGAAAAGAAAGTGGTTATAGAATTTTATCTTATTTAATTCAGATTTAGAAAACTCACTATCTTGTTCTTCAAATAGATAGTTTTCCATTTTTAGTCTAAGAGTTTTATTACAACTGCTCAATAAATATTTTGATATTTTTTCTTTACTCATAGGCTCCTCCATTTTTTTAATTCACTAATATTTTACCATATATTTCAAATATATCCTAATCTCTTATTAGAATAAATATGGTATAATTATATAAACGGGTAAAATCTCTAAGGGGGTTAAGACTATGAATAAGAGGGTGTTAAGTTCTAGTTATGTTGGAGTGGAGTCTTTTTTAGTTGATGTAGAGGTAGATATAAGTAATGGACTTCCTAATTTTTCTATAATAGGTTTGGGAGATACAGCTATTTCAGAGAGTAAGGATAGAATAAGGACAGCTCTAAAAAATAGTGGTTTTAAATTAGAACCTAAAAAGATAATAGTAAATCTATCTCCAGCTGGAATAAAAAAAGAGGGTGCTCATTTTGATTTACCTATTGCTGTGGGAATAATGATGGCTATGGGATTTTTAAAAGATAGATATAGTATTTTAGATAACTATCTATTTTTAGGAGAACTTTCTCTTACAGGAGAGATAAAAAGAGTGAGAGGAGCTCTCAATAGTGTAATATTTGCAAAGGAGAAAGGGTATAGAGGAGTAGTTCTTCCATTGGAGAATTACCAAGAGGCAATACTGATAAAAGGCGTAGATATTATACCAGTCAAAAATCTTCAAGAGGTAGGGGAGTTTATTTCTAAAAATATAGTAAAAAGTGTACAGGAAAAAATTGTTGTATCAGAAGAGAAAGAGGAGTTAGATTTTTCTGATGTAAAAGGACAGAGTATGGCAAAAAGAGCCTTGGAAATAGCAGCAGCAGGAAAGCACAATGTAATTATGATAGGAAGTCCAGGTTCAGGAAAAACTATGCTCTGCAAAAGAATTACTACAATTTTACCACCACTCAATGAGAAAGAGGTAATAGAGAGTACTAAAATATATAGTATAGCAGGAGAACTTTCAGAGAATAAGCCTATAATAGATACTCCTCCTTTTAGAGCTCCACATCATACAAGTACACCTGTAGCTATAATAGGTGGAGGGAAAAAAGTAGTTCCAGGAGGGGTAAGTCTTGCTTCAGGAGGAGTACTTTTTTTAGATGAGTTAGCAGAGTTTCCAAGAAGTGTGTTAGAGAGTTTGAGGCAACCATTAGAAGATGGAGTAGTTTCTATTTCTAGAGCTCAATATAGGGTTGAATTTAAAACAGACTTCATTTTTATTGGAGCTAGTAACCCGTGTCCTTGTGGATTTTTATTAGATGACAATGGAAAGTGTAACTGTACTCAAACAGAGATAAATAAATATATGAAGAAAATCTCAGGACCAATTATGGATAGAATAGATTTGCACGTAGAGATGAGAAGACTTACTGAGGAAGAACTTATGACCTATAAGTCTGGAGAAAGCTCAAAAGAAATTAAAGAGAGAGTTTTAAAAGCTAGAAAGATTCAGAAAAAAAGATATGGAGAGGGAATATATAATGGTACTATCTCTCAAAAACAGATTCAAAAATATTGTAAGTTATCACAGGAAAATAGAGAGTACTTTAAAAAAGTAATTCAAGTTATGGAGATTTCAGCTAGAGGTTATGATAAAATTTTAAAAGTAGCTAGGACTATAGCTGATTTAGCAGGAAGTGAAAATATAGAGAGAGAACATCTTATGGAAGCTGTTTCTTTTAGAAATAAATAGAAATATAGAATGATTATTAGGAGAAAATATGGTTCGTTTAAAGGATATTGCAGAGATTACTGGTTTTTCAATAACTACAGTTTCAAGAATTTTAAATAATGATAAAACATTAAGAACTAGTCAAAATACTAAAAATATAATAAAAACAGTAGCAGAAGCCACAGGATATAAAACATTAAATGAAAAGAAGAAGGAAAGATATAAGAAAAAGAATTCTTTAAGTATGGTTGTTGGAATAATAGAGATGTCTAGTACAAATGAAGTTATAAAAGACCCATATTATATTTACTTGAAAGAGTTTTTAGAAAAGGTTTGTAGAAAAAATACAATAAAATCTTTGAGTTTAACTTTTGATTTAAAAAGACAAAAATATGTAAATAATGATATTTCTAAATTGAAGGTAAATGGATTAATAGCTATAGGAAGGTTTTCAAAATTAGAAGTAAAAGCTATGGAAAAATTGAGTAAAAATATAGTTTTTTTAGATACTGCTTACCCAAATGGAGAATATTCAAGTATTGCTCCTGATTTAGAATTAGGGGTAAAAAATGGATTGGATTACCTATTTGAAAAAGGACATAGTAAGATATATTTTATTGGACCTACATATGCACCTAATTTTTTCACAAATTTAGCTTTAGAAGTGAGAAGAGAATCTTTTATAAAATATATGAAAGAGAAAAAAATGTATTCAGATTCTCTATTATTAGAGTGTGAAAGATCTTCAGAAAGTGCAGAACAGGTGTTGAGAGAATATTTATTGAAAGGCGGTTCCTTGCCAACAGCAATTTTTACTGTAAATGAAAGTGTAGCTATTGGAGTGGTAAAAGTTTTAAGAGAGTTTGGATTAAATATTCCAAAAGATGTAAGTATTTTAAGTTATAACAATACAATTTATTCTTCTTTAGTATCTCCAGCATTATCGAGTGTAGATATAAATTGTGATTATATGGCACAACTAGCTATAGACTTAGTAGTAAAACAAAATCAAATTAAAAATTTTTCTCCAATAAAAATATTATGTAGTTCTATAATAAGTGAAAAAAATAGTATAAAAGCACTAAAAGGTTAATAAAAAAGTTGAGTAAAGTATTTTTCAATACTACTCAACTTTTTAGATTATTTTTTTATTAAAGATAAATGTATTTTATCCATATATTCTTGTGTTAAGATATATTTTCTTTTATAAACTATATAACCTAAAATTATAAAGAAAATCGGGAAAATAGAAACTAATAAACGTAAAGTAATTATTGTATCTGGTCCTTGAATTTGATTAGGAATATAACCAGTTAAATCTAAGATAAATCCTACTAATAAAGCTGAGAAAGCTGACATAAATTTAACAAGTAGTGTTTGTAAGGAAAATATTATAGATTCGCTACGTTTTTTCAATTTATATTCTCCATAATCTACTACATCAGCTAAAATTACAGTAGCTATACCTGATTGCATTCCAGCACCAAATTTAATTAGAATTCCAGCAAGAGCTGTCATAGCTATATTTTGTGGATAAAAGATACCAGTTAGAAATAGAGTAATCATTCCTAAAATTTGGATAGTACCAGCAATAACATAGATTTTTTTTCTTTCAAATAGCTTACCTATTTTAGGAAAAATAAATAATCCTAATATTTCAGCAATAGAAGCAAATCCCATAAAAACAGCAAACATTTGCTCTTTACCACATACATAAATGAAATAATAGATAGCTGTAGTATAAACTAATTGCATAGAACCATTATATGATAGTATTATTCCAATTGCAGCAAGTAATTGATCATTATTTAAAATAATTTCCTTCATTTGCTTAAAAGTTATTTTTTCTTTATTTTCAGGGGTAGACTGATTAGCAATCTTATCTGGTGTTTTTACATATAAAACAGTAATTCCAATAGTTATAATAAAAACAATAGAAATTAAATAAGCGAAATTTGAATATCCTTTTCCAGTGTTTCCATTTCCAAGAAAATTTATGATTTGTAATCCAAATCCTCCTATAATTAATGTATTTCCGATAGAAGCAAATATTCTAGGAAGTACAGAGATTTTTTCTCTCTCTTCTTTATCTTGAGAAAAGTTAGGAAGCATTGCCCAATAAGGAATATCCATAAGAGTATAAGTCATTCCCCAAAGTATATATGAAACAGCAACATATGTGTAAAGAGCTGTTCCAGAAAAACCAAAATCAGTAAACATTAACGCAAGGACTACTGCATTAGATAGAGTACCAATAACTAACCAAGTACGAAATTTTCCAAATTTATTTTTTGTATTATCTACAATAACTCCACACATTAAGTCATTGATAGCATCCCAAAACCTAGCTATAAAAAATACAATTCCTATAAAACTGGCTTTTACACCTAAAACATCAGTAAAGTATACCATAGCAAATGTTGCTGTTATTCCATAAACTAAATCTTTTCCCAGTGCTCCTAAGCCAAATGAATATCTTTCTTTTAAACTTATTTTATCAGACATAGTTATTTCTCCTTTAAAATATAATTATTTTGTAATGTAGAATGAAAATTTATAATCTTTATTACTAGGGATACAATATTCTTCAAGAACAGGAGCTCCCCAACTATCATCTCCACCTATTCCCATTTGTTTCATAGCTATTGTAATATATGTATAATTGTAATTACCAAGTTCATATTGGTGCTTAGCTTCCTCTAATTCTAAAAAACTATGTGGCAACACTTGGAATTCAAAGCTTTTATTCTCTTCTGCTATAAATTTAATTTTATTTGTAGCATTTTCAAAAACTTCTCCCCAAATAGTATTAGTTCTATTTCCACATTCTTGTGGTACAAGATAAGGAGTGACATTATTTTTTACAAAATCTATATATACTCCTAATCTAGCTCCTTCATTACGATCAATATAGTTTTCATGAGGTCCTTTTCCATAATATTTAAATTGATTTAAGTTATTAGGAATTTTAAATCTCATAGCTAGAGTTGGAAGTTCAGGAAGATTTTCAATACCTGTATATTCCAATGTAACTTTTATTCTTTCACTTTTATCTACTAAGTAACTTACTTTTACTTCTAAATTAGGGATTGTTAATACTTGGTGAATATAATCTATTTTAAAGAAATTTTCATTTGCTTCCCAATTTAATAGTTTTACATTTTGATAGATAGAAGCTCCTAACCATATAGAGCACATTTGTGGGTGAGCGTATCCTTTATCATTATCAGTAGCTGCTCTCCAAAAAACAGGTTGAGGTCTTTCTATAAGCATTTCATTTTTTTGATAAACTAGAGATACTAATCCTTTATCTTTAGCAAAAAGAACTTCAGTATCATTGATGAAAACACCTATATTTCCATCTCCTTCAACTACTTTAAAATCATACTCTGAATGAGTTTGATTTTCTTTTTCTACTTTTATTTCTTGTCCATAAGCTACTTCAAATCCTTTTTTTGCCCATAACTGGTCTTCTTTTAAAATCATTCTTATATTTTTACTGTATACTCCAGTAATATTTTTAAACCAAGGGATTTCAATTTGTATATCTTCATTTGGATTACAAATAACTTCAAATCTTCCCTCTTGAAGAACTTTTTCCTCTTTTTCAATAGTATAAATAAATTCATAGTTAGATAAATTTTCAAATAAATTTCTATTTTTTATTAAGCATCCTGTTTCATTAGGAGAGATTTTAACATTTTGATATAGATATTTTACTTCTAGAGCTTTTGGAGTGATGGTTCTATCAGCAAATACTATTCCATTACCACAGAAGTTGTAGTCTGTTGGTCTATCCATAAAGTCTCCACCATATAGTAGAACTTTCTTTCCATCTTTTTCTACTTCAATAGCTTGGTCGATATAGTCCCAAATAAATCCACCTTGATATTTTTCATACTTTTCTTCAAGCTCAGTATATTTCATTAATCCACCACATGAGTTTCCCATAGCATGCATATATTCGCAACTAATATATGGTTTATCAGGATTACTTTCTAAATAAGTAATAATATCTTTAGCTTTAGCATACATTCTACTTTCCATATCAGATATTTTATCAAATTCTCTATTCCAGAAACATCCTTCATAGTGAACTAATCTTGAATTATCTCTTTCATGGAAAAATTTAGTCATATTAAAAATATTTTCCTCTGCATAAGATTCATTTCCACAAGACCAAATAAGTATAGATGGATGATTTTTATCTCTTTCTAACATTGCTTTAGCACGAGCTAAAACACATTCTTTCCATTCTGGTTTATTTCCAGGAACATTCCAAGAAGGTTCACATGTTCCCATTTTTTGCCATGAACCATGACTTTCTAAGTTAGTTTCATCAATTAAATATATTCCATATTTATCACATAGTTTATACCATAAACTTTGATTAGGATAATGAGATGTTCTCACAGCATTTATATTATGTGTTTTCATAAATTTAATATCCCATAACATCTCTTCTTTTGAGATAGCTCTTCCTTTTTTATGGCTGAATTCATGACGATTAACTCCTTTAAAAACTATTCTTTTTCCGTTGAGCAACATGAGACCATTTTCAAGTTTAAATTCTCTCAATCCTATTGTTTGTGGAATTACTTCGATAATCTCATTATTTTCATCTTCTAATATAAGAAAAACTTTATATAAATTTGGTTCTTCAGCACTCCATAATTTTATATTATTTAAAGAAAATCTTATTTCTAATTCATTTTGTAGTTGTATTTTTTCAGTTTGTAAGATTTCAATTTTTTCTTGGGAAATTACTTTTGCCCAGATTTTTCCTTTAGGATCTTTAGAGTTAAGTGAACAAATTAATTTTAATTCTGCATCCTTATAGTTATTTTTTAGTTCTGTTTTTACAAATAAATCTTTTATATGTAATTTTGGTGTAGCATAGATGAAAACCTCTCTAAAAATTCCAGAGAATCTCCAGAAATCTTGGTCTTCTATCCAACTAGCACTACTTCTTTTATAGACTTCAACAGCTACTTTATTTTTTCCCTCTTTTAAAAATTTTGTTATTTCAAATTCTGCAGGAGTAAATGAATCTTCACTATAACCTACAAATTCTCCATTTATCCAAAGGAAAAAAGCTGTTTCTACTCCTTGAAAAGAGATAAATATATCTTTATTAAAGAATCTACTATCTAATTCAAATTCTTTTATATAACTTCCTACTGGATTATCTTCCATTGAGATAAAAGGAGGTCTCAATCTTTCTTTACCATCCCAAGGATATAAAGTATTAATATATTGTAACTTATCAAAATTTTGCATTTGAATATGTCCAGGAACAGTTATTGTTTTAAAATTTGAAGCTGAAAAATTTTCTTTATAAAAATCTTTCTCTCTTTCTGTTGGATTTTTTGCTAATAAAAATTTCCATTCTCCATTTAAAGATTGTTTTAGTTCAATTTCCTCAAGTTTTTCAGCAGCCTCTAATGTTTCAAAAAACAAATGGTCTGAATGTGGTTCAAGTTTGTTAAATTGAAATATTTCAGGATTAACTAACCAATTAGTATTAGATTCCATCGTTTAACCTCCTACTTTTTATATTTATTAAGAAATATTAATTTATTTATAAAACATAAAAAAATAAAAGTCAAACATTATTTTGAAAATTTTACCAAGTAAGAAAAATAAAAAAATTTATAAAAACCTTATTTTAATAGTATTGAGAGAATAATATCAAAATAAAAATTATAAAAAAAATAAGAAAAAAGTTAATTTTTTTTACCAAATAAAAAAATATGACTTTTGTATATAGATTATGATATAATAAGAATTATTTACTTTAAAAGTCAATTTTAGTTGGAGGAGAATATGAGAGAGGAAAAATATGATATTAGTTTTTTATCTGAAGACAGAATTAACAATATATTAGAATCTGCCAAGGAAAAAGCTAAAAATAAAGATGAAGTAGAAAGAATAATTAAAAAAGCCAGTTTAGCTGAGGGAATAACTCCAGAGGAAGCAGCTATTCTTTTAAATATAGAAGATAAAGAGTTATTAGATAAGATGTTTAAAGTAGCTAAACAAGTAAAAGAAAAAATTTATGGAAAAAGAATAGTAATGTTTGCTCCACTTTATGTAAGTAACTATTGTGTAAATAATTGTGTCTATTGTGGATATCAACATTGTAATGAAGATTTAAACAGAAAAAAATTAACTAGAGAAGAATTAGTAAATGAGGTAAAAGCTCTTGAAAAATTAGGACATAAGAGAATAGTTTTAGAGGCTGGAGAGGACCCAATCAATTGTTCTTTAGACTATATTTTACAATGTATTAAGGATATATACTCTATAAAATTTGAGAATGGAAATATAAGAAGAATAAACATCAATATAGCAGCTACAACTGTTGAAAATTATAAAAAATTAAAAGAAGCTGAGATAGGAACTTATACTCTTTTCCAAGAGTCTTTCCACAAACCTACTTATGAAAAATTACATTTAGCTGGACCTAAAAAAGATTATTATTATCATACAACAGCTATGTTTAGAGCTAGAGAAGCTGGAATAGATGATGTTGGTATAGGAGTACTATATGGATTATATGAACATAAATATGAAACAGTAGCTATGATACTTTACGCTAATGAGTTAGAAAGAGTTACAGGTGTAGGACCTCATACAATATCAGTGCCAAGATTAAGAGAGGCTAGTAATGTGACTTTAGCTCAATATCCACATCTAGTAAATGATGAAGAGTTTAAAAGATTAGTAGCTGTATTAAGACTTGCTGTACCATATACAGGAATGATTTTATCTACAAGAGAGGAAGCAGGATTTAGAGATAAAGTTATTGAATTGGGAATATCTCAAGTAAGTACAGGTTCTTGTACAGGTGTAGGTGGATACTCTGAGGCAAATGAAAATACTGCTCAATTTGAAGTGGGAGACCATCGTTCTCCAATGGAGATGTTAGCAAGTTTAATAAATAGTGGATATATTCCAAGCTATTGTACAGCTTGTTATCGTTCAGGAAGAACTGGAGATAGATTTATGGAGATAGCTAAGAGTGGAAAAATAAATGTAATGTGTGAGGCTAATGCCCTTATGACATTAAAAGAGTTTTTACTAGATTATGCTGATGAAAATTTAAGAGAGTTAGGAAGTAAGGCTATACTAGAAGCCCTTGAAAAAATGCCTGATGAGAATTTTAAAAATAAAATAAAAGGATTCTTAAAAGATATAGAAAATGGAGCGAGAGATATTTCGGTATAATTAAAATAAAGGGGATATTGCATATAAATTGCAATACCCCTTTTTCAAATTAACTATTTCTATTTACTGCTCTTTCTTTCATCATAATAGTTCTGTTTTCAGCTCTGATAGCTCCAATCTCTTTATTTAATTGTTCTACTTTATTCCAATCAGGAGTATCCTTTAACATTTCTCTTCTTAGAGCTATTCTTTTTTCAGCAATATCTAATTGATTAGCTTCAAATTTTTTATCTTGTACTTGATATCTTCCTTTACCATCAAAGTTACAACATCTAGAGTGGAATCTTTCTCCATCTCTCATATGATGAAAATAAGTTGCTGAAGTTTGATTTCTTCTCATAGGCTGAGTGTTATCAAAGTTATTTGCCAATACAGTTGTTCCTGCTAATATTGTTATTATACCAGTTAAAATTATTAATTTTTTCATAAGTTATACCTCCTAAAAATTATCTGTTTCTTTTATAGTTTAAGTATAACTTTGATTTATGACCTCAGTATGTCAAAGTGAAAAATTTTAAATTATTTTTCTAATAAAACAACACAGTAAGATTTTACTCCAGATTCATCTCCAGTAAATCCAAGTTTTTCTTCAGTAGTAGCTTTTACACTTACCTGCTCTATATCTATTTCTAATATTTCAGCTACTCTTTTTCTCATTGCTTCAATATATGGTTTTACTTTTGGCTTTTGTAAAACTATTATTGAATCCAAATTAATAACTCTATATCCTCTTTCAGCTATCAATTCTTTTACCCTAGTTAACAGAATTGTACTATCTATATTTTCGTATTTCATATCAGTATCAGGAAAATGTTGTCCGATATCCCCTAGAGCTAAAGCTCCAAGCATAGCATCCATAATGGCATGGATTAAAACATCTCCATCAGAGTGTCCGAGAACACCTTTAGTATGAGGTATCTCCACACCTCCTAATATTAATGTTCTTCCTTCTACAAGCTTATGTACATCATATCCATTTCCTATTCTAAGCATTATGACACTCCCATCTCTCATAAATTTGGTTATAGAACTCTAAGATTTCCTCTTTAGTTACAGTTGATGTTCCCATCTTACCTACTACTACTCCAGCAGCTGTATTAGCTATCTTAGCAGATTCGTGCCAATCTACCCCAGCAGCACTAGCAAGAGTAAATACAGATATTACTGTATCTCCAGCCCCTGTTACATCATATACTTCTTTAGCAAAGGTAGGAATATTTATAACCTTATCTAGGAATAAACTCATTCCCTCTTCGCTTCTAGTAAGTAGAAGGTTATCTAGTTGTAATTTTTCTTTTAACTCTTTTCCTAAAGATTCAAAGTCTGTAACTTTACTTTTACCTAAACACTCCATAGCCTCTTTTCTATTTGGTGTCATAGATGTAGCTCCTATATAGTTCATTGCATTTTTAGGTTTAGGGTCAACAGTAACTATTTTATTTTTTTCTCTACAAATTTTTACAATCTCCTTAGCTACTCTTGGAGTAAGTACTCCCTTATCATAGTCAGAAAGGATAATTGCATCTAGTGAATCAATTTTAGAATTGAAATTTTCTAATAGTAAATCTTCTAATTCTTTAGAAATAGGCTCAGCTTTTTCCCAATCTATTCTAAGTAGTTGTTGGTTTCCAGCTAATATTCTTCTTTTTACAATAGTAGGTATATCTTTAGTTCTAATAATTCCTGTACTATCTATTCCTTTTTCATTGAAAGTTCTAAGTAATCTATCTCCATTGTCATCAGCACCAATTACACCAAAACATATAGTTTGGGCACCAAGAACAGAAAGGTTATTGACAACGTTAGCAGCTCCTCCTAATACAAATCTTTCCTCTTTTACATTTACAACAGGAACAGGAGCCTCTGGAGATATTCTATCAACTACACCAATAATATAGTCATCTAACATTAAGTCTCCAACCACTCCTATCTTTATATTTTTAAAACTTTCTAATATTTTTGGTAAATCTAATCTGTTTTTCATACTATTCCTCTTTTCTTAATAAATTTTTCTATTTATTATTTCCTTTGCCCTTTGATGTATTTCATCTCTTTCAAAGGAATCATTTTCATTATTTACAATATTGACTTTCATCTTTACATAGATATCACTAATTTCATGGCTAATATTCTGATTTTTAAAGAAAAAATTAATCATAGGTAGAGTTCCAAAATAAGGAATTTTACTATCTAAATTATGTACAGTAGCTTTTTTTAATCCACCTATAAATATAGTTTCTCCATCTTTAATCTTAATAGTAGTTTCAATACTTCTTCCAACTTTTGAACCACCTTCAGAGTTATATGTACCACTTTCCTCTGATTCATCTTTATTGACTTTTAATTTGAAATTACTAATCTCTATTAAAACTTTTAAAATTACCCAACCATCTTTTCTAATGGTAGGAGTTGCTCTTAAAATTATTCCAGCCTCTCTAAATATTGGAGTTGTAATAACTTTATTAGTATCTTCGTCTTCTTCTCTTTGTTCACCTACTATTACCTCTTCAGCAACTTTAAAGCTTCCCTCTTCCCCATCTAAAACAAGTATAGATGGTCTAGAACTTACTACTAAATCTTGAGTAGATTCCAAAAGATTGATTCCAAGATTGAGAATATCATTTCCACTATTAAATTGTTTAGAGATTGCAATAGATGAAGAGTAGATACTTCCGATTCCAGAAATACTACTATTTCCAAGTAATGACATACTCCAACTATTGTTTCCTTCTGTGTTGCCACTGTTATCATATATCCAATTAAAACCTAAAGTTTCAAAGAGATTGTCAGTAACATCTAAAATTTGAGCATCTATTCTAATCTGCTCTACATCTTTATCTAATTCCTGTATGAGAGATTTAGAGCTATTGATAATATTCTCTTTTCCAGAAAGGACAAGTATATTTTTCTTAGGGAGTGAAGAGATTTTTAAAGAGTTTCCAAAAGTTTCAGAAAGTAATTTTTTTATATCTTCACAACTGTTATTATATAGATAGATATTTTCTGTAACTATCTCCTCTCCATTGATTATATTTCTATTAGAAGTTTGCTTTGAAATATTTTTACTAGAGTTAAAACTGTTTTCTCTTTTCATAGAGATATTTAAAAAGATATTTTTTTCACTTAAATCAATTATATCAGTTATTGTAGAATATCCTTCCTTTTCAAATTGTACAATATATACAGCAGGGTCAATATCTTCTAAGATAAAATTTCCATCATAACTAGATAGTGTAGGTTGAGAAAAACTATTAATAAGGGTAATCTTAACTCCTTCTAAACCTTTTCCAGAACCTTCAGATTGAATTCTTCCAGAGAAAATATAATTATTATTTTCACCTCTTTTAGATAAAATAAATATATCTCCACTTTTAGAAAGCTTTAAGTTATATAGTTTAATAAAAGTATTAAGAATATCTTCTAATAATATATCAGAGGGAAAATACATATCAACTGAGATATTTTTTATATCATCACTGGGGATAATAGCTATATTATTTTCTTGGCTAATAATATTTAGAGTCTCTCCTAAGGTAATATCTTGTAAGTTGAGCTCATATGTAATTTTAGTTTTTAGATTTGGATGATTAAATTGTCCATAACTATTATAACAAATAAAGAAAATTATTAAAAGTATAAGATTTCTTTTTCTCATAAAACCTCTCCTAATTTTTTATCTGTTGTAAAAAAGGATAATTATTTTCTAGTATAATCCTATACTTAGAATTATCAAATACTATTTCCTCTCCCACATAGAAAATATTTTTACTATTATTTTTATAATTTACTATTATATATATTCTATTATTAAAATTGAGATATTTTATTTTAGTAATTTTTTGATTATTCAATTTAGATATAGGAAAAAATTTTTCTTCTTTTATATCTTTGTTAGTGATATTTAGAACATTGGAAGATATTTTTGTAGTAAGTCTACCTTGTGGAAGTGTAGATATCTGTGTAATACTATCTGTAAAACTAATTTTTTTATCACTATTTTCTAATTCTTCTATAAATAAGAAAATATCTGAAATATCTCCGCTTATAATATAGGGGATATATATTTTATCTGTTTCGCTTATTTTCTCTACTCTTCCTATGGTTTCAATGGTTAGATTATAGAAGTTAGATTTTTCACTAATAAATTTTTCAAAACTACTTACGTTTTTAAAACTTTTCTTTTTTGTTTTTTCTTCAAGATTAGAGTAATATTTTTCTGTTTCCTCTAATTCTTCTAAAAGTTTTTTATATCTTTGATTATTAGCTTGATTTTGCTTCATTTCCTTTCTAGTTTTAATTTCCAAAGAGCTTACTCTTTCTCTTTTTTGTAAATAGTTTTGAAAGGGAGATAAGACAAGAGAATATATAATAAAACTGAAAATAATAAGAGATATTAAAAGAAGAATTTGGCTTTTATATTCTTGACAATCAATTTTCTTCAGTAATTTCATCTTCCACCTCTATATCTATATGAAATTCATATCTGTTATTATTTAGTTTTATAAAATCATGATTAAAATTTTTAAAAAATCTATAATTTAATAACCTATTTTGAAATTTATAAATATCTTCTTCAAAATCTGTTATTCCTTGAAGAGTAAACATTCCATCTCCATATTCAATAGATGTAATCTCTAAATTTTCATTATTGTATATAGTTTTTATCAGTTGTGAAAGTTTCATCTTATTAAAATCTTTTATTCTATTTTTTTCTTTTAATTTTTTTATCTCCTCTTCTATTTTTAAAATTTCCTCTCTTATTTGTAAATTTTTTTCATGATAAGTGGAGTAACTATTTTCTAAAATATTTAATCTTTCTTGTTCTTTTTCAATTAAAAAATATATAGAAAAAAATATAATAGTTGAAATTATTATAGTGAGAGAGATAAAAAAAATGGAAATTTTTATGTTTTTCTTATAATTTCTTTCTTTAATATAATCTGTTGGAAGAAAATTGAAATCTTTTCTAAACTCTAAAGGATAATTTTTCCACTCTCTAATTTTTAAAAAGGAAAGATACTCAATGATATCATTTTGGTTAGGATAGACAAAGCTCTCTCCTTTTAAATTTTCTTCTAAGTAAGTAGAGTTATTAACTATTTCTTCTTTTTCAAAATCTACTTCTAGAAAATTAATTAATTTATTTTCTAAAAAATAGTAGAGTCTATACTTGTCATTTTCTACTTCTATATAAGTTTTTTCAAGATTATCTTTATTAAAAAGTTCTATTAAAAAAAGAGGATATATACCTAAAAGATCTGTTTTCTTATCTTTAAGGTTGTCTAGTAAAGTATATATTTTATCTTTTTCAATTAGAATGAGGAGAGTTTTTTCCTTCTCTTCATCTTCTTCTAAAATTATCTCCTTATCTAAAAAATAAAAACTATCATATTCATCAAAGATATTTTCAAGTTTCTCTGTTATTTCAAACTCTCTTTCTCTTTCATCAATATCTTTAGATAGAGTAAGAGGAATAAGATGAAAAAAATTACTCTCAAGTAACAGGATACCGTTTTTATAATTTTCAATCTCTTCAAGAGTGAAGAAGTTAAGTTTTTCTTTTTTTAAAAATTTATTTAACCACACTATTTTCAAAATTGACCACAAACTCCTTTAATTTTTCACTATTGGGGGTAAGAGGATTTTTATTTCCTTTTTCATATTCTATGTCTACTTTAGCTAATAATGAAACTTGATTATTAGCTTTAGGATTTGTAAGAGTTTTTTTTATTTCAATAGTAACTATATTATTAGTATATGGATAAGAATAAAGATTAACTAAAATAATCTCTTTAAAATTTTTATTGTCTCCATCACCATATTTATAACAAGTTTTTCCATTAAATCTTATTCTATAAAGTAGATATCTATTAAAGCTATAGCTATTTTTACTATTTCCAAGCCAAACTCTATTAAAATTTTCTTCAAATCCAATATATTCAGCACCACTTTGATAATTACCAGAAGAGATCTCTTTATCTATTCTTTTTAATTCGTCATAAGCAAGAGTTTGTAAATTATGTACTTTTGAATCTATGGAAATAGTAGAAAAATAGGAATTTAATCTTTCACCTTTTCTATAAATAATTCTATATCCCAATAAAAAATTTCCCAATATAAAGACAATAAGAATAAGAGTACCAATTAATATGAAAGCTCTATTTTTCAATCTCTTTTTTAAAGTTTGCATACCCTTTTAAACTCCTAGCTTTTAAAAAATCACTATCTAAAATTTCCATCTCTATAATAATTCCGTTTTCTATTTTTTCAAAATATCCATATATATTTTCAAGAATAGTATTTTTATTTTCAACATAGACTTCATTATTGATTTTTTTACACTCAATCACTTGTAATTCTCCATAGTAAAATCTAAAAATAATAAAGGAATAAAAAATATTTTTTCCATCACTTACAGGATATTCTAAAAAAAGTGTATTTCCTTTTGAGGTTTTATTTTTAAAAAAATTTTCAGTTAGTCCAAGATAGATTTCCTTATCATATTGTAAAACTATAGCTCCATTTTCTACATACTCTTTTCCAATATAATTCCCCTTGATTATATTGCTATCTTTTATACTTTTTTCTATTAATGATATAATCTTAGCTGAGTCTTTTTCAAAAAGGCTTTGCTTAGTAATAGAATTATTAAGAGTATTAGAAACTTTTAATAGTGGAAAAATAAGTAGAGAAAAGATAGAAAAAAGTCCTAAAGTTACTATTAATTCTAAAAGAGAAAATCCAGAATTTTTTCTCATATAATCACCAATTACTAACTAAATTTCTACTTTCAAAACTTTTATTACTGTCTATATACATAAAATAAACCTCTAAATAATCATATTTTTTATCTTCGAATTGATAATATGTTTTAGAGATTTCTAATTTTAAATTAGAGTTTTTATTAATTGGATATGGTATAAAAAATTTTTCTGTAAAGCTATCTTTTCCAAAATTTTCAAAATTATACTCTCTTTTTCCTAAATGAGTTTTTAAAGTTTCATAATCTTGAGCTATCAATTGTTTTTCAATGGCTTTAAAATTATAGTAACTTCTTTCTAAATTTAAGTATCTTCTATTACTAGCAAATGAAAATTGAATATATTTAACTAGAGGAAAAAGAGTTATGAAAAAAAGAGCTAGAGATATAATCAATTCTATAAGAGTAAGAGCTTTATTTTTCATAATTACCTCAACCATAAAAAAAGAAATCCAATTATCAAAAATGGAGAAAATGGAATCTCTTTTCTTTTTGTTTTTCTTATTAATAGTATAATTCCTATAAAAGAAGCTGAAATAAATGATATAAGATAGAATAGGTATATATCAAAAAAGTTACTATAACCTAAGATATATCCTAATGTCATTAATAATTTTATATCTCCAAATCCAAAAACCTCTTTATTTAATATGTCTGAGAGATAACCATAGAGAAAAAGTAGTGGAAGAGTATAGATACCCATACCAATAATACTATTTTCTATAATTTCATAATCGAATTTTTTTAAATATATAGCAATGATAAGTAGTAGAAGATTTAAAAAATTAGGAATATACAGTTTTTTTATATCTATCCACATAATAATAGAAAGTATAATTATAATTAATATTCTATCCATTTGTTTCCCTTTGTATTATACTCTTTTCCTTCACTAGGTTTAAACCAAATATATACACCATCACTACCAGTAGATTTATTTATATCTGGATTTTTAAAAGTAAGAGAGATAGTACCACCATAAGTAATATTTTCATCTGCTTCATCAATATCAACTTTTTTAGCTCTGCTTCCACCTATTTCCAACTCTCCATCTTCTATCTCTTTAAAAGTTTTTTCATCTAAATAAGGTTCTAATTTTTTAAGAGCAGTAGTAATATTTTCACTCTCTTCAGAAGTTGGAGTTTCAGAAAGAGGTTTACTATTTTCAATAAAATATAATTCACTTGCTGTTCGTAATGTTCCTAAAGTAGCAATAGCTTTAGTATCTCTTCCTAAAGCCATCTGTCTACGAAGTTTTGGGACACCAATACCTGCCATAATTCCAATAAGAGCAATAGCAACTGTAACCTCAATTAAACTAAAACCTTTGTTTTTCATAAAATATCCTCCTTAAATTATGAGATCTGTAATGTTAAATATAGGTAGATAGATAGCTAAAACTATGATACCTATAATTATTCCTAAGATTAGAAGTAAAAATGGCTGTAAAAGTGTTGTAAGTTTAAAGAGATAGGATTCTAAATCTTTTTGTAGAATAAAAGATATAGAGGAAAAAGCTTCACTTAATCTTCCTGTCTTTTCTCCAATAGAGATAGTTTTTATTTCAGTAGAAGAAAAAAGATTAGTAGACAAGAAAGCTTCTTCAATAGTATTTCCTATTTTTATTTTAAGCTGAATTTTTTGTAACTCTTTTTGTAAAAAAATATATGGAGTTGCTTTTTTTAAAGTTTCTAAAATATCAATAATATTTATTCCAGCTTTATTCATTATAGAAAAATTTTGACAAAGAGATATAATTAAATTTTTCTTTACTATTTTTCCATAAAAAGGTAGAGTGAATATAAAACTTTGATATTTTTCCAAAGGTAATTTTTTTAATATTTTTATAAAAAATAAGATAAGTATGCTAAGGATAAGTAGAATATAGAATATGTTTTGACTTAAAAATATAATAATTTTTGTAAGTAAAGGTAAAGTTGTATTTGTATCTTGAAATAAGGAAATAAAATTAGGAAACACAAATGTAAGCATAAATATAAGTAAAAAAATAGTAAATACAAAAACTATAGCAGGATAAAAAAGAGCTTCCTTAATATTTTTTTTAATTTTTTCTTTAAGAGATATAATTTCACAAATTTTATCAAGATTTTCCACAAGCTCTCCAGACTCTTCTCCTGCTAAAAGTAAATTTAAATATGTATCCCCAAATATAGTATTATAGTCATAAAAAGCAGAATAGATACTATTTCCATTTAATATTTTATCTCGTATATTTTTTATAACTTTAGAAAACTGTATATCTTTTTCTTGAGTACTAAGGATATCTAAAACCAAGGATATTGTAAGCCCACTATCTAAAAGAGTTTTTAAATTTTGTGTAAATATTAGGATATTTTCTTGAGTAATTTTATATTTAGGTGTAATTATCTTATAAGATATAAGAGTCAATCTATTTTTATTGAGATATCTATGAAACTCTTTTGCAGAATTAAATTCTAAAGTAGATGAAACTTTTTTTCTATCTATATTATATGCTTTAAAAAAGTAAGTTTTCATAATTAACACTGCCGTATAATCTCATCTAATGAGGTTATTTTATTTAGAGCTTTTTCAATTCCATCTTCAATTAGAGTTTTTACATTTTTACTTTTTATTAGATTTTGTAACTCTTGAATAGATACTCCTTTTTCGATATAAGCTTTTATATCTTCATCTATTATAAGTAATTCAAATATAGCTATTCTCCCTTTATAACCAGTATAATTACAATATTCACAACCAGTATTAGTATAAAAAGTTTTTCCTTTAAAAGAGTTTAAATCTATTTGTAAAAGAGATAATTTTCCAAGAGAGTTATTATCAATAGTTAAACAGTGAGGACACAGTCTCCTTACTAAACGTTGAGCAATTATTCCAATAACAGAAGCAGAAATCATATATCTTTCAATTCCAATATTGAGTAATCTAAAAATTCCACTGAGAGAGTCATATGTATGTAAGGTAGATAGTACTAAATGTCCAGTGAGAGCTGATTTTACTCCAATTTCTGCTGTTTCATAATCACGAATTTCTCCTATCATTAAGATATCGGGGTCTTGTCTAAGATAAGCTTTTAAAATTGTAGAAAAATCTCTTCCTATCTCTTGATTGTATTGTACTTGATTTATTCCTTCTATTTCATACTCTACTGGGTCTTCAACAGTTGAAATATTTACTACTCCATTATTTAATTTTTTTAGAATGGAATAGATAAGACTACTTTTACCTGAACCAGTGGGACCACAAGCTAAAATTATTCCATTCTTTTTATTGATAAGATTAGAGATTTTATTATAATATTCTAAACTAAGTCCAATATTTTCTAAATTAAAATTATAACTTTCACTATCTAAAATTCTAATTACTCCCTTTTCACCTGTAATAAGTGGGACAATAGATACGCGGAAATCAATAGTTTTTTCATCTATTTTCATTCTAAATTTTCCATCTTGAGGAAGTTTTTTCTCAGTGATATTAAGATTTGAAATAATTTTTAATCTAGATATAATAGAGGAATGAAGAGAAATATCAAAACCCATCTCTTCATAAAGTAATCCATCTATTCGATAACGAATTCTAGTTCTGTTTTTTAGAGGTTCTATATGTATGTCACTAGCTCTTTTCTCAACACCTAATAGTATAATAGCACTGAGACCTTTTACAACAATTGGATTATTAGTTTCAAGGGAGGAATCAATTTTTAATTCAGTAGTATTTTTAGATTTCTTAGTATTAGAATTTAACTCTTTAAATATCTCTCTAATTTTTTCTGAATTATTCTTTATCATAATTTTTCACCTACAATAAAAAAATTATTGGGATTTTCTTGAGAAGAAAGAATAAAATATGTAATATAGTTATTTCCTTTAATTATAATATTTACTTTTACTATCTCTTGTGTAGTATTTTCTCCAAATAAAAAGCTAGTTATAAAATAGAAAAGTAAAATAATGATAAGCTTCATACTTACTCCTCCTTCCATTTAGGATTTGTAGTAGTCCATTTGTTGTGAAAATTTAAGATGGTATTATATTTAGGGGTTGTATCATTAATATTTCTGTATACATTAATTTGCATATACTTTATTAAGTCGAATCCATAAAAAGATATCCTGTATTGTGCAATATCATTATAATCAAAAATATAAATACTAAAAGAGGGTGTGATATTTCCATGAGAAGTAATTTTAGCATTAAATTTTTCTTGGGTTTGTTTATCAAAAATAGTAATATATTTTAAATTTTGGGGTAGATGGATAATCTCTTTATCAATAACAGACATTTGAGAAATTGTAATATTTTTTTTAAGATAGTCTAATTTCACTTCATAATTTGTTCTACTATTATGGGCTTTGATACCATATGTTGTAAAAACTTCATAAATTTCTGTTTTAGCTCTTATCAACTCCTCTCTTTCAATTAATTTTTTAAAGTAGATAAAACCAAAACTTAATAATAGCAGAATAAGACTTATTTGAAGTAATATATTTATAAAACAAAAACCTTTTCTGTTTTTCATCTAATCCAATCTTGGTAAGAGTATACCATATTTTTTTTAATAATCAAGGGGGAATAAAAAATATTTTTTGTATTTTAATAACAAAACTTAAAAAGGATAGAAAAAAAATATAAAATACAGTATAATATTGTAAGATAGTAATGAAAATATTGGAGGAAATTATGGTTTTAGCAGGGAATAAAAAAGCCTATTTTGATTATTTTATAGAAGATAAATTTGAAGCAGGAATAGAGTTAGTTGGAAGCGAAGTAAAATCAGCTAAAGCTGGAAAAGTAAGTATAAAAGAATCTTTTATTAGAATTATAAATGGAGAAGTATTTATAATGGGAATGTCTATTGTTCCTTGGAGTTTTGGGAGTGTATACAATCCAGAGGAGAGAAGAGTTAGAAAATTATTATTACATAAAAAAGAGATTAGAAAACTTCATGAGAAAGTTACTCAAAAGGGGTATACAATAGTTCCATTAGATATACATCTTTCAAAGGGATATGTTAAAGTATCTATTGCTCTAGCTAGAGGTAAGAAGACTTATGATAAAAGAGAAAGTATTGCTAAAAGAGATGCACAAAGAGATATTCAAAGAATGACAAAAATTAGATAGAAATTTTTTTTAAAATATGTTATACTATTATGTACAATTAAATAATGGGGATGCAAAGGTTTCGACGGGGTTATGAGGTTATAGGTAGCATGCCAGGATGACCGCTGTGAGAGGTCAACACATCGTTTAGATGGAAACAGAAATTACGCTTTAGCTGCTTAATTAGTCAGCTCACCTCTGGTTTCTCTCTTCTGTAGGAGAATCCAACCGAGGTGTTACCAATATACAGATTACCTTTAGTGATTTCTCTAAGCTCAAAGGGACATTTTAGAGAATAGCTTCAGTTAGCCCTGTCTGCGGGAGTGATTGTTGCGAAATAAAATAGTAGACTAAGCATTGTAGAAGCCTATGGCGCTGGTAGTTTCGGACACGGGTTCGATTCCCGTCATCTCCACCACTTCTATCCATATCCGCTGGGATATCACGAACTCTGATTTCTACGTGGTTAGGATATATAATAACAGAGTCTATAAATGCTTCAACAATAGACTTTTTTATTTGAGGATTTTTGAAGTTATCTTTTAGATTTTTTAAGTAGTTAAAAATTTTCTCTTTCTCTATTTTAACAGGAGATTTGAGAGAATTTTTTTTATTTTTGAGTGTAGTCAATTCAAGATTAATTTTCTCATTCATCACATTAAAAACTTCATCAGATATATTTCCCTCTAAATTTTTATTTAAAAGATTAACAGCTTTATTAGTAACTTTTTCAATCTCTTTTTCTAAAGTGATTAATTCTTTCTCTACTCCACTTTGACTTTCCATTATTTTTTTATAGATTCCATTAGCTATACCATCTATTCTTTTTCCTGTAAAAATCTCTTTTTTAATAGTATCAAAAACTATTTCCTCTAGCTTCTCTTTAATAATAGGTTTATTCTTACACTGATTAACTTTTGTTTTTCTATTTATGCATAAATATCCATAATCAATAGTTCCGTTTCTTCTTCTTGTTCTATATCCTCCTGTATAACTTCCTCCACACTCTCCACAATAGCAATATCCACTCAAATAGTATGGAGTTATAGCTGTCATTCTTGCTCCTGTCTTTCTTTTTCCCATCATATTTTGAACTTTTTGAAAATCCTCTTTAGAGATAATTTGAGGACAACCATTTTCTATTTTAATCTCTTTTCCTGTCAATCTTCCATTGGCATCTTTTTTTCCATAAACAAAAACACCTGTATATTTTTCATTTAATAAAAAATCCCTTATAGATGTTTTTCTAAACTCTCTCCCAGCTTTATTTTTATATCCCTCTTCATTTAAAATTTCAGCTATTTTTGTATAACCTACTCCATTCAAATATAGCTTATAGATTTTTTTTACAATCTCTGCTTCCTTTTCATTTAAAACATATCTTCTATCCTCTCCTAAATCATAACCTAATGGCATAGCTCCCCCATTATGAATACATTTCAAAGCATTTTCCTTTTGACCTTTTTTAACTTCTCTGGATAAATTCAATGAGTAATATTCATTCATTCCTGTAAGAACAGATTTTAAAATGACACTTTCTGGGTTGTCATTAAGTTGCTCCAGAACTGATAAAAGTTTCACTCCATTGTCCTCAAGTTTTTTTTCATAGATAGCGTGGTCATATCTATTACGAGCAAATCTATCAAACTTATGAACTATCACATATTTAAAGATTTTTTTCTTACTATCATTTATCATTTTTATAAAGCTTTCTCTATCTTTAATAGATGTTCCACTAATTGCTTCATCTTTATATATAGCAATTAAATTAAAATTATTTTTTAAACAATACTCTTTAATTGCTCTTTCCTGTGCTTCTATACTTTCTACTCTTTGATTATCTGAACTGAATCTACAATAAGCTACAACATCTACCATTTTTTCCACTCTCCTTAACAATTTTCACTTAAAAAATCTTCTGCTAAAATATTTATAAAGTTATTATATAACATTTCTTCTATTTTTTCTTTTTCTACTATAATCTCTTTCATTCTATCAACTCCTAATTTTATTAAAAATGTTACTCTTAAAATAAAGCTTCCTTAAAGTTCTCATATCAATCTAGCCTGTTGATGTGTGATATGTAGATATTTTCCTCCAACTTTCTTTTTTATCTCCAATCTCTCTCCCCACTCAGCTATCAAACTTGGAATCATTGCTCTAAATCTTCCCTTACTATAAAATAGCTCTCTCATCAATATGTTTATGCAAGGCTCTCCCTTATACTCTCCTAGCTCTCTTACTTCTGCTATATATTGAACTGTATAACCTGTATTATTTTGGTTAAAAAATTGTTTTTGTATTCTATTTCCCATCTATTCCACCTATCCCTTAAACTAATTATTATATTCAGTTACTCTAAATTCATCAGGTTTTATATCTTCAACTTCTTTCATATCAATTTCAAATGTTCTACTCCAAGCTTTCGTATATATTTTTACAATCTCATTACATTCCTCTTCAGTTAATTTAACATTAGTATTGATACAAAAACCAACTCCTCCCGTTTTTTCAACAATTATTAATTCTAATACTATATTATTATCTTTCATTTATTCCACCTCTTTATCAAATTTAATTTATTGTGGGGGGGCGCCCTATCTCTACTCTCAATGATAGCGAGATGAGAAAGTGAGAGCAGATTTAGACCTCCCCCTTTTTTAAAACTCTGACCTTTAGCTGAAAGAGTGCCGTTTAAAAAACGAGCTATTTACTTTATTTTCTACCTAGTTTTTCTAGCTCTCGGCATACTTATCAAAAAGATATTGCGACTTCGTCGTGTAATAAGGCTTGGTGCTAGGGGTGTATTATTTCCCCCACTCTTCCGTATATTTCAATATAAATTCTATAAAATCAGATGCTCTCTCCTGTGAGCAGTCAGAAAGAGAGAATGATGGCACACTGTTTTGATGACAATATATTATTGTGAGTATCTCCCTTGCTTCCTCTGGTGTATATTTAGTTAAGTCTGCATAGTTTCTTACTAGTACAAAAATATATCTTCTTTGCTTGTCCGTTATTCTCTCCATTCTCTCTACTCCTTTAGCTATTTAATATCTTTTTGATTTTCTTGTATTCTCTCTTGGTTAGTTCCTCCAGCTTCTTTTTATAGTTTTTCTCTACATATCTCTCTATATCATTTCCCAGAGTATCGGCTATTTTTTTCAAATCCTGTATATCTTTTTTACTCACTATCTGGTTAGAAATTACTATTCTATCGTGTAGGTATATAAGGTCTTTTAAATCTAAATTTCCTAGATTATTTGTCCTATATTTTTTTAGTATCTCTCCTATGTCCTCTTGGGTACACATTTCAACTATTGATTTACAGATTTTATTTTTTTCTTGTATCTGGAGTTGCTTTTCTATCTCTTCCAACTCTTCCAAGCTCATCAGCGAAAAATCTCTTTCCTCAAACTCATCTCTATTTTTCTCATCTATCATATTATTGATTGAGTTTATAATCTGTTGTTTCTTGGCTCTCAATACTTCCTCATAGCTCGCAACCTCTCCCCCAGCTATTCCAATTCCTAATATCCCTAAGGCTCTACCGATTGCAGAGGTTTCACAGTTTTCCACGTGTGAGGTTTCATTTACTTTTACTTTCTCCCCCTCTTTTCTCTCCTCTCTCTTCTCCATAGCTGTCCCCATACTCTTTGCCACTCCCTCGGCATCTCTGATAATTGCCCTTGCTATTGCTATATCTTCATCTATTCTTAGCCATTCCACCTCTATTGCCCAGCCCTTGTAATTCTCACTGGTGCGAAAGTGTCGGATTCTCTCCGACACCTGCACATAATCTTGACCTTTTATTTTTATAGTTTTTAAATCCATAGACCACCACCCCATCTTTCACTATATGAGCTGATAGAGTTAGTGATATGTTTGTAGATTTGCTTGTATTCTGACACTTTTACTTTACCACCATATCCAACATTTTTATATTTCCCACTGTAACTTATTAGAGTATTATCTTCTACTAGCTTCCACTCATTTATTAGACCTTTAGATTTTAAATAGTCCATCTCTCTTATTAACTCTTCAAAATTTCTATCAGATTTTTTATATAGTCTTAGTTGTGTCATAGGATTTCCCCCTTTACAGCTTCATTTATATTTCTAATTATCTTCCAATACTCCTCATCTTTTACAGTTCCACAATATTTTATTCCCTCAGTTTCTCCAGCAAAATATATCATTCTATTTGAGATACTCCACTTTCTAATCAATCCAAAATCTTTTAGAGTTTCTAACTCAGCAAACATTTTTTCTACAAAATTATATTTTTTCATTTTACCACCTCGCCTTTAGTTTTTAGCAAGTCCCCCAAGCTCGTGGGGGATATGCTCAAGACTAAATCTATCTAGTGTACTCTGTCATATATTCAGATATTAATTTGATACAGAGCCATAAATATTGATTATCTGATGTATCTTTTCTTTCTAGTTCCTCAAATGTATCTTTTTTTAACTCTTCCCAATAACTATCTTTAATTTCAAATTTTTCTATCTCTTCAATTAATCTTAAAACTACTTCTTTCATATTAATTTCTCCTTTAAATTCTAAGTTGTCTTTCCCAATAGATTCTTTCTTGGTGTTCTCTCTCTGCTATGGCTTCTCTTTCCTCTTCGTCTTTTTCTCTGATAGCTTCCTCCAAATCTTTTATAGCTTCATCAAGTGTAAGCTCTAAAGTTTCTCCATAATATTCCCAATCAAATGGTTTAAGATTTACTACCATTTCACAACCATATACAGATACCACCACTTTGAAATAATCCTGTAAAGGCTCATACTCTTTCATCAACTTTAATATCTCTTTTATTTTTTCATCTATTGTCATATCCACCACTCCTTTCATCTGTAACCTTATTAGGTTACACTTTGGGTAAAAAAATATATGCTATCTATCCTTTTTCTTTATTGTACTATATTTATATTACGAAGTCAAGCTTTCTTTTTACTTTTATTTTTGCTAAAAATGTAGTATAATAAAATATAAATAAAAAAATCTACTTGAGAGAGGAGGGGGAAAAATGACATTTGGAGAAGTATTAAAAAAAATTAGAACTGATAAACAGATGAGCTTGAGAGATTTAGGAAAAGAATTAGACTTGAGTTTTACTTTTGTTGATAAAGTAGAAAAAGGAATATCTCCAGCAAGTGAAAATTTTCTTGAAAAAGTTTTAGAGTGTTTCCCTCTACACAAAAAAGAATTAATTGAAGCATATACAAAAGATTATATCCCAGCTGTTGTTATTGACGAATTAAAGAAAAAAGATGAAGTTGTAACTCAAGCTATTAAAAATATAGATGCTGAAATAGTTTTTAAATTATTTTTTGAAAAATTAAGTGTAGAAGATAGAAAAGAATTATTGACAAATATCTTAGACAAATTTGAAATAAAAAGTTACAAACAAGGAACTATTGAAGAGGATAGAGAAGAGATAGAATTAATAAGAGAAAAGATAAAAGAATTGAAATAGCTATGTTAGTTTAGAGAGTGAAGAATCACTCTCTTTTTTTATTGCTAACCTGAGAAAAATTTAGCTCACAAAAAAGGAAACCTAAGAGGAACACCACCTTATTACACGACGAAGTCGCCATATCTTTTTGATGAGTATGCCGAGAGCTAGGCAACCTATGGAGAAAATAAAGTGAATAGCTCGTTTTTTTAAACGGCACTCTTTCAGCTAGAGGTCAGAGTTTTAAATCCCTCTCTTTTCCCTTGCTCGAGTTGAATGTCTAGCTCCTCGGATATGCAAAGGAGAATGAAACTCTAGGCGACAAACTCGAAGTATGAGAGTTTGGCGAGGAAAAGAGAGCAACAGGGAAGAGGGCGAGGTCTGTTTTTGCTGGAGCAAAGAGAGTGGGCTATCAATAAAGTAAAACAGGGCGAGCCATAAAGGATATGTGCCTATAAATCCGAAGCTTTCCCCTTGCTAAATTTGAGGGTCTATTATGAAAATGGTCTCAGAGACCGAAAATTTAGTCATCAAACTTGAGGTACGAAAGTTTGATGAGGGAAGGCGAAGGAAGAGAAGCAGAAAGAATGGGCGAAGTAATGGGAAAGGAGCAGAGGGAATGAGCAAAATAAAAAATTTTGTTGAAATCGTACACTATATATGTTACAATAAAAGTGTAGAATAAAAAGTGTACAAAATAGGAGGGGAAAATGAAACTAGAAATTATTTATAATGTGATTGAAAATGAGATTCAAGAAAAATATAAAACAAAAGTTGAATGTGCAAAAGATATGGGAATGTCTAAACAAAGATTACATCATATTTTAAAGAAAATAAAAACTAATAGTGAAGTTTCATTTAAAAGAGTTGATAATATTTTAGACTTTTTAGGATATGAGATAGAAATAAAAAAAAGAGGCTAACCCCTTTTAGTGAAAAGATTATTTAATAGTTCTAAAATTTCAATAGTTTCTTTAGTTGTTGTAGCTGTATCATTCTTATTCATTAAATCAGCCCCCATTTATAAATAATAAGTTATACATATCTATATATTTTTATTAATAACATTATACTAGAAGAGGATAAAAAAATCAAGGTAAAAACTAAAAATGTTTTTAAATTTTAGATAGAAAGGAGTAGAGAGATGGAAAAACCTAATTACTATGGAATATTACCAGCCAATGTAAGATATGATAAGAGATTAAAACCTATGGAAAAGATACTGTATTCTGAAATTACAGCTCTTGCAAATACACAAGGATTTTGTTTTGCTTCTAACTCTTATTTTGGAAAGCTCTATGAAGTAGATAAAAAAACAGTAGGGGTATGGGTTAATAATCTTGCTAAGTTTGGATACTTAAAAGTGGAGTTAATCTATAAGGAGAACTCTAAGGAAGTATTGGAAAGAAGATTATACATTGTAGATTTAAAGGAAGTTTCTCTCTCTGCTTCTGTGGAAGAGAAAAATCTTATAGAAAATGAGAAAGAAAAAGATAGTGTTACCCCTCCCCATAAAAAAATGGATACCCCACCACAAAAAAATGGGGAGATGTCCCCACAAAATTATGGATACCCTCCCCATAAAATTATGGAGGATAATACTACTAGTGTTAATATTATAAATGAGAATATTACAAGTAATAATACTACTACTAAGTTAGATAATCTAAATAAGATAGAGGAAACTAGTACAAAGAGTAGTAGTAGTTTTGTTTTGAAAAATTCTCTTGAGGAGAAAAGAGAGGATAGTAGGGAGAAAGAGCTAGAAAAAGATAGCTCTACTTTAAGTACAGGTAATATTGAGAGAGATAGAGAAATAAGTCAAATGATATTAATTCTATTTGAGTACGGAGTAAAAGAAAGTACAATAGAAAATATTATAAAACTTAATGTTACAGTGGAGAGAGTTAAGGAAGTTTTAAAATCTGCTAAAGAAAAAAGCTGGGGAGATGGGGCAATATATAAGGCTCTTAAAGAAAATTGGGTAGTAGAAGAGAAAAGAGAAAATATATCTGATGAGGAGATAGAGGATAAGAAAAAATGGCTAAAATATTTTGCTGGGTTGGATAGTGGAACTCGTGGAGAAATCTTGGAGATTATAAAACCAATTTCATTAGAGAAGCTAGAAAAAAATAAAAAGAGGTTGGCACGAACTGAAACTATATTTGAGTTTAAGCAGGAATTACGGAGATTAGGCAAATAAAAAGAGCCTCATTGGAGAGGCTCCCCTATGTTTATGAAAAACATTGGTTTTAGTCTTAATATGATATACCTCATAATTTTAAAAATGTCAATAGGGAAAAATAAAAAAGGAGATGAGAGTATGGAGAGAGGAGATTTTAAAAGAATTACTAGGGAAAATTTAAAAACTTGTAGAGAGATAGTTTTATCAAAAGGGGATTGTATGGGGATAGAGTGTGAAACTTGTCTTTTCTCTAGTGAGAATACAAAACTAAATTGTGGAGGAAGTAGTACAGAAACTTTGGCACTTTGTAAGGAGGCTTTGGAAAAATTTGGAGAGAAGAGAAAAACTAAAATAAGACATCATCACATCACTAGAAATGAGATGAAAAAGTTTTATACTTATCTCAAGCAGAAATATGGAGTAGCTGGAGAGAAAACTAATGAATTAAATAGTTATGAGAATTTGGAAAGAGGAATAGAAAAAGTTGTTGATGAAGTTGTAACACTAGCTTTGATAGAGCAAAAGAAAGAGATTTTAGCTAAGATAGATGAATTTTAAATTGCTGATGTTTGGAAAATGATAGAGGAGTGAGAAAATGAGTAATGAGGAATATATTTTTAAAAAGTTGGAGAATCTCTCTCCCGTGGATAAGATTTTGAGTGATAAGATAGTAAAATCTCTAGGGAAA
>ENA-ORVB01000471-ORVB01000471.1-human-gut-metagenome-genome-assembly--contig:-NODE-471-length-33240-cov-47.8629_pt1 | contig 33240 bp, 20 predicted proteins | sample MGYA00242090_ERZ509231 | MGnify/ENA primary metagenome ERZ509231 (study PRJEB26280, sample SAMEA2338798) | human gut metagenome | biome: human gut; feature: human-associated habitat; material: faeces...
ATCGAAGGATCTAACTATGATCTTGATGTTGATACAGTCATCATTGCGATCGGACAGAGCCCTAACCCACTGATCCGTCACACAACACCAGGACTTGACACTCAGAAGTGGGGTGGAATCATTGTCAACGAAGAGACAATGGAGACAAGCAAAGATGGTGTGTACGCAGGTGGAGATACAGTAACTGGAGCAGCAACAGTTATCCTTGCCATGGGAGCAGGAAAGAAAGCAGCAGCAGCAATCGATCAGAAATTACAGGGTAAATAAAAGGAGGATTCCAAATGGGAAAAGCAATATTTCAGACTGAGATTATCGAACTGGGAGAACAGGTAGATGCTTTTTTTGAGGAAGGTATGTTTGTATTATTCGGAGACAATGTACCAGATACATTAAAAGATTTCTGTCATTTCATCGATCAGAAGAAGGTAGACGGAACAATCAAAAAAGGAGATAAACTGGTTGTGGATCAGAAAGAATATCTCATCACTGCCGTAGGAGATATTGCCCAGTCTAATTTGGAGACACTGGGACATTTAACCGTTGTCTTCAGTGGAGCGAAAGAAGCAGGTCTTCCTGGAAGTATTTGTGTTGAGGCAAAGCCAATGCCAAAACTTGCGATTGGAAGTAAAATTTCTATCGTAGAAGAGTAGAGATTACAAGAGATATCAAGCGGATTGATATCAAGATCATAGAAAAGGAGTTATTGTGAAAGCAGTAATTCCTTTTCTTGTACTTAAAAAGATGTAAAGTGTGGATTGCTATATTTAGAATATTCAGATAATTCCATACATGTACAGAAAATAATCCATACGTTTTAAAAAAAGTATAAAATAATCTGTTGACATCAAAGAAACTATTTGTTAACATATCTAACAATACAAATCAGATATTAAAATACAAGAAAGCGAGGAAAACAAGAAAATGGGTAAGTTAATTGGTGAAGGAATTACATTTGATGATGTTTTATTAGTACCAGCATTTTCAGAAGTGATTGCGAATGATGTGGATACACGTACACGATTGACAAACAAGATTCAGTTAAATATTCCATTGATGAGTGCCAGCATGGATACTGTTACAGAACACCGCATGGCAATCGCAATGGCAAGACAGGGTGGAATTGGTATTATACATAAGAACATGTCAATTGAAGAACAGGCAGAAGAAGTGGATAAGGTAAAACGTTCTGAAAACGGGGTTATCACAGATCCATTTTCATTATCACCAGAACATACCATTCAGGATGCTGACGACTTAATGGCGAAGTATCGTATTTCCGGTGTACCAATTACAGAAGGTACAAAGCTTGTTGGTATTATCACAAACCGTGACTTAAAGTTTGAGACAGATTTCTCTAAGAAGATCAAAGAATCTATGACTTCTGAAGGACTAGTAACAGCTAAAGAAGGAATTACATTAGAAGAAGCAAAGCAGATTTTAGGAAAAGCAAGAAAAGAAAAATTACCAATCGTTGATGATGACTTTAATTTAAAAGGATTGATCACGATCAAAGATATTGAGAAACAGATCAAATATCCAAATGCAGCGAAAGATGATCAGGGAAGATTATTATGTGGAGCTGGTGTTGGTATCACAGCAGACGTTTTAGATCGTGTGCAGGCATTAGTGAATGCTCATGTTGACGTTATCGTTGTTGACTCAGCACATGGACATTCTGCAAACGTATTAAGAGTCGTAAGAATGGTCAAAGACAAATTCCCAGATCTTCAGGTGATCGCAGGTAACGTTGCAACAGGAGCAGGAGCAAAAGCACTGATCGAAGCAGGAGCTGACTGTGTGAAGATCGGTATCGGACCTGGATCTATCTGTACAACTCGTGTCGTAGCTGGTATCGGTGTACCACAGATCACAGCAATCATGAGTGCATATGAAGAAGCTAAGAAAGCAGGAATTCCAATTATTGCCGATGGTGGTATCAAATATTCAGGAGAACTTACAAAAGCGATCGCAGCTGGAGCTGATGTATGTATGTTAGGAAGTATGCTTGCAGGATGTGACGAAAGCCCTGGAGACTTTGAATTATACCAGGGAAGAAAATACAAAGTATATCGTGGAATGGGATCTTTAGCAGCTATGGAGAATGGTAGTAAAGACCGTTACTTCCAGACAAACGCTAAGAAGTTAGTTCCAGAAGGTGTCGAAGGACGTGTTGCATATAAAGGAACTGTTGAAGACACAATCTTCCAGATGATGGGTGGTCTTCGTTCTGGAATGGGATATTGTGGAGCAAAAGATATCAAGACATTACAGGAGACAGGAGAATTTGTTAAGATTTCTGCTGCATCCTTAAAAGAAAGTCATCCACATGACATCCATATCACAAAAGAAGCACCAAACTACAGTGTAGAATAAGAGATCAAGAATATACAGAAGCCAGAGTACATAAGAAGATGTATTCTGGTTTCTTTTTGTTGTGTGAAAAAAAGTTCACAATCCGATACATTAATTGACAATTATCAATAAAAGTGATTGACTTCTTTAAGAAACAGGAATATCATTAAATTACTTTGGCTATCAAAAGAGACAAACAAGGAATAAGAAAAGAAATGTGAGAAAGGTAAGAAAATGATTTCAAAATTCAGCGTAAAGAAACCGTATACAGTCATTGTAGCGGTTGTACTAGTTATCATTTTAGGAATCGTGTCATTTACAAAGATGACAACAGACTTGCTTCCAAGTATGGAACTGCCATATGCAATCGTTATGACGACATATCAGGGAGCATCTCCGGAGACTGTGGAAACGACAGTTACAAAACCAGTGGAACAATCAATGGCAACGATTTCAAATATCAAAGAAGTTAATTCAATTTCCAGTGAGAATATGTCAATGGTCATTTTGGAATTTGAAGGTGACACGGATATGAATGCAGTATCTCTTGATATGAGAGAGAAGCTTGACATGATCAAAGGCTACTGGCCAGACGAAGTAGGCAATCCAACGATCATGAAATTAAATCCAGATATGATGCCGGTTATGGTAACAGCTATGGATTCTGATAAGTTAAGTAATACGGAATTATCAGAGTTGATCAATGATAAGATTGCACCATCTTTAGAAGCTGTTGACGGAGTCGCATCCGTAAGTAGTACAGGACTTGTAACAGAACAGATCAATGCGATCATCAGCGAGAAGAAGATCAATAAATTAAATGAGAAGATTGAGAAGGCATTGAATGGTCAGTTTGATGAAGCTCAAAATAAGATTGATCAGGCAAGAGCCCAGATGGAATCTGGAAAGAACACATTAGATGCACAGAGAACAAAGGCTAATACTCAGCTTGCGAAAGCTCAGACTGCACTTACGGATGGACAGTTAAGTCTTGCTCAGAAAGAGGTGCAGGTAACGAGTTCAATCACGAATTTGAAGGTGCAGAAACAATCGTTGCAGACATCCCTCAAGACATTAAAAACACAGATTGCCAAGATGGAAGAACAGGCAAAACAAGTTCCGGATGCAGCAACAAAGATGCAGCTTGCGGCTCAGATCGAAGAACTGAAAAAGCAGGAGACAACAGCAAAAAGTTCGATCAAAGCATTGGATAAGAATTTAAAAACATTAAACAATGCATTAAAACAGATTAAAAAAGGAAAGAAAACGATCAATTCTAAACTGACACAGTTTAATGTACAATCAGCAACGGCAACCCAGAAGATGAATGATGGGGAGATCAAACTGGCACAGGGAGAAGCACAGTTGAATTCCAGCCAGCAGCAACTTGATTCCAGCAAAGAGCAGGCAAAAGAAGCTGCAAATATTAAGAATAAACTGACAGTTGCGAATGTCAAAGCACTGTTAACAGCACAGAACTTTGAGATGCCGGCAGGATATATCAGTGAAGGGAATACACAGTATCTGGTACGTGTTGGAGATAAGGTGACGAATCAAAAAGATCTTGCCAATATGGAATTATTAGATCTTGGAATCAAAGGAATCCCACCGGTCAAACTTTGTGATGTAGCAGACGTAGCGATTGTAGATAACTCAGCAGATACATATTGTCGTGTGAATGGAAATAACGGTGTTGTATTAACAGTCCAGAAACAGAATAATTATTCTACAGCTGATGTAGCAGACAAAGTTGCAGCGAAGATGAAGACACTTACTAAAGAAAATAAAGGATTCCATTATGTTAATATTATGGATCAGGGTGTATACATTGATATGGTGACAGGTTCTGTTATCCAGAATCTGTTAATGGGAGCAATCCTTGCAGTCTTTATCCTATTATTATTTTTGAAAGACGTCAGACCGACGATCGTTATTGCATGCTCCATTCCGTTAAGTGTCATTTTTGCGGTGGTGTTGATGTACTTTACAGGAATTACGCTAAATGTAATCTCCTTGTCGGGACTCGCACTTGGAGTGGGAATGCTTGTGGACAACTCGATCGTAGTTATTGAGAATATCTATCGATTAAGAAAAGAAGGAGTTCCAGTTAAAGAAGCAGCGATCACAGGAGCAAGAGGGGTTGCAGGAGCGATCACATCTTCGACACTAACTACAATTTCTGTATTCCTGCCGATCGTATTCACGACAGGGCTTACAAAACAGCTCTTTGTGGATATGGGACTAACCATCGGTTACTCTCTGGTAGCCAGCCTGATCGTAGCGGTGACATTTGTGCCAATGATGTCAGCTGGAGTACTCAACAAAGTCACACAAAAAGATAGTAAAGTGATCAATAAACTGCAGATATTATACCGTAAAGTTATGACACGGTTGTTAAATCGTAAGATTATTGTGGTAGCTGTAACACTTGCACTGTTTGTGGGAAGTATTTTTGGAGCAATGAATATTGGAAGCTCTTTAATGCCAAGCATGGACAGCACACAGATGACGATGACGATCAAAATGCCACAGGGATCTTCAATGGAAGAAACAGCATCAATGACAGATACAGTAATGAAGAAAGTAAAAGAGATCAAAGATGTTGATAGTGTAGCAGGAATGATATCCTCTGGCTCTTCCGGAATCTCTTCAATGACATCAGGAGGATCTTCAAATGAAGACCAATCCAGTATGTATGTTTTATTAAAAGAAAAGAAGAAACATACAAACAAAGAGATCAAGAAAGAAATCCTAAAGAAAACAAAGAAATTTGATTGTGAGGTTGAAGTGCAGGAATCCAGTATGGATATGAGTGCACTTGGTGGAAGCGGTATTTCCGTACAGATTAAAGGAAATGATTTAAATAAACTAAGATCTATTGGAAAAGATATTGCCCAGATTGTAGAGGATACGAAAGGAACACAGAACATCTCGAATGGAAGTGAAGAGACAACACCAGATCTTCATGTTGTGGTAGACAAGAAAAAGGCAGTAAAAAATGGTTTAACAGTTGCAACGATCTATCAACAGTTAAGTGAGAAATTAAAAGATGCCAGTGAAGCAACAACAATCACGATCAATGAAAAAGAGTATAGTGTCAATGTTGGAAATAGTGCAAAGAATACATTGACAAGAGATGATCTTAAGAAAGTGAAACTTACAGGAACAGTAAGTGGAAAAGAAAAAGAAGTTACATTGGATCAGGTAGCGAACTTCAGAAATAGTGACAGTTTATCTTCTATTAATAGAAACCAGCAGGAAAGAACATTGAGTGTAACATCAGAGATCAAAGATGGCTACAATGTAGGAAAAGTCAGCAGCGCTGTACAAAAGAAGATTAAGAAATACAATGCACCAAAAGGATACAGTATTACAATGAAAGGTGAGATGGAATCCATTCAGGAAACAACAGGACAGATTGGCCTGATGTTATTGCTGGCAGTAGCATTTATGTATTTGATCATGGTAGCACAGTTCCAGTCACTGAAATCGCCATTTATCATTTTATTTACGATTCCAATGGCATTTACAGGAGGATTCTTAGGGCTACTGATCACTGGAAAAGACTTAAGTGCGATCGCAATGATCGGATTTGTTATGCTTGCAGGTATCATTGTAAATAATGGTATCGTGCTGGTAGATACGATCAATCAGTTAAGAGAATCGGGATACGAATTTGAAGAAGCAATCCTGACAGCAGGTACGATGCGTGTACGCCCGATCTTGATGACAGCCCTTACAACGATCCTTGGATTATCTACAATGGCGATTGGTTTAGGGCAAGGTGCCGAGATGATGCAGCCGATGGCGATCGTTACGATCGGTGGTTTGATTTATGGAACTTTACTAACATTATTAGTGGTTCCATGTATTTATGGACTCTTCAATAGAAGAAAAAAGAAAGCAGAGTAAATCTTACAAAACTATTAAATATGACCGCTTTCCTTTACTTTTAAAAAGAGAAAAGATATAATAGTACAAGAATCATGTCAGAATTGACATGATTCTTTGATATATGGAAGAACCATAAGAGAGAAAAGAAAGAGGATAGATCATTGGAAGGAGCAGACATATGAATCAGAAAAAAGATTATGTTCTGAGATGGATTCCGAAGTATTCTATCATTCCGCTGATCACAGCGTTAGTACTGAATACGTTGGTTTACAGTGGAACAATGGTGCTTTGTAAAGGATTATATCATCATGATTTTACAACAGCATTTGACCGGATGGTACCGGTGATCCCAGAATTTACAAGTATTTATTTGATATGTTATGTGTTTTGGGTTGTGAACTACATTATGACTGCGAGAATCAGTAGAGAACATATGTATAGATTTTTGACAGCAGATTATCTGTCAAGGATCGTATGTGGGATTTCCTTTGTCTTTTTGCCAACAACACTGGTAAGACCAGAAATCACAGGAACAGGATTTTGGGATCAGGCATTACGATTTGTGTATTCGATCGATCAATCGGCAAACTTATTTCCATCGATTCACTGTTTGGTAAGCTGGTTTTGTTATATTGGGATCAGGCATCAGAAGAAGATTCCAGTGTGGTATCAGAGATTTTCACTTGTTTTTGCAACTTTAGTCTGTATTTCCACGCAGGTAACCAAGCAGCATTATATCATAGATGTGTTTGGCGGGATCATTTTAAGTGAAGTTTGTTATCTGATCGGAAGAAAGACCAATTTGTATCAAGGACTCTGGAAGGTGTTTGAGAAGATCAACCAACGAGTTGGTTTAGAGAGAAGATCTGTGAAATACAAAGGGAAATTATCGGAGATCAAAGGGTAGGAAAGATGAAGAATAAGAAAAAAGTCATCGGTAATACAGTCTTTTTCTTTGCATTATTTGGATTGACTGCATATGCCGTATTGAAAGGAAAGGAACTTTCTGAGCTGGCGGAAGTTCTAAAATCAGTAAAACCTGCATATTATATTGCGGGATTGGTTATGATCGTTGTGTTTGTGTGCTGCGAGTCGTATATTATTTATCGCATGCTACGGCTGCTTCATTACAATGATGTGCCGAAGAGAAATTGCGTCAAATATTCGTTTGTAGGTTTCTTTTTCAGTTGTATTACACCGTCTGCAACTGGCGGACAGCCAATGCAGCTTTACTACATGAACCGCGATAAAGTTGACATATCCGTGGGAACCGTCATTTTGATGATCGTTACCATTTTATATAAATTTGTTCTGGTATTTTTAGGAGCATCGAAGGATCTAACTATGATCTTGATGTTGATACAGTCATCATTGCGATCGGACAGAGCCCTAACCCACTGATCCGTCACACAACACCAGGACTTGACACTCAGAAGTGGGGTGGAATCATTGTCAACGAAGAGACAATGGAGACAAGCAAAGATGGTGTGTACGCAGGTGGAGATACAGTAACTGGAGCAGCAACAGTTATCCTTGCCATGGGAGCAGGAAAGAAAGCAGCAGCAGCAATCGATCAGAAATTACAGGGTAAATAAAAGGAGGATTCCAAATGGGAAAAGCAATATTTCAGACTGAGATTATCGAACTGGGAGAACAGGTAGATGCTTTTTTTGAGGAAGGTATGTTTGTATTATTCGGAGACAATGTACCAGATACATTAAAAGATTTCTGTCATTTCATCGATCAGAAGAAGGTAGACGGAACAATCAAAAAAGGAGATAAACTGGTTGTGGATCAGAAAGAATATCTCATCACTGCCGTAGGAGATATTGCCCAGTCTAATTTGGAGACACTGGGACATTTAACCGTTGTCTTCAGTGGAGCGAAAGAAGCAGGTCTTCCTGGAAGTATTTGTGTTGAGGCAAAGCCAATGCCAAAACTTGCGATTGGAAGTAAAATTTCTATCGTAGAAGAGTAGAGATTACAAGAGATATCAAGCGGATTGATATCAAGATCATAGAAAAGGAGTTATTGTGAAAGCAGTAATTCCTTTTCTTGTACTTAAAAAGATGTAAAGTGTGGATTGCTATATTTAGAATATTCAGATAATTCCATACATGTACAGAAAATAATCCATACGTTTTAAAAAAAGTATAAAATAATCTGTTGACATCAAAGAAACTATTTGTTAACATATCTAACAATACAAATCAGATATTAAAATACAAGAAAGCGAGGAAAACAAGAAAATGGGTAAGTTAATTGGTGAAGGAATTACATTTGATGATGTTTTATTAGTACCAGCATTTTCAGAAGTGATTGCGAATGATGTGGATACACGTACACGATTGACAAACAAGATTCAGTTAAATATTCCATTGATGAGTGCCAGCATGGATACTGTTACAGAACACCGCATGGCAATCGCAATGGCAAGACAGGGTGGAATTGGTATTATACATAAGAACATGTCAATTGAAGAACAGGCAGAAGAAGTGGATAAGGTAAAACGTTCTGAAAACGGGGTTATCACAGATCCATTTTCATTATCACCAGAACATACCATTCAGGATGCTGACGACTTAATGGCGAAGTATCGTATTTCCGGTGTACCAATTACAGAAGGTACAAAGCTTGTTGGTATTATCACAAACCGTGACTTAAAGTTTGAGACAGATTTCTCTAAGAAGATCAAAGAATCTATGACTTCTGAAGGACTAGTAACAGCTAAAGAAGGAATTACATTAGAAGAAGCAAAGCAGATTTTAGGAAAAGCAAGAAAAGAAAAATTACCAATCGTTGATGATGACTTTAATTTAAAAGGATTGATCACGATCAAAGATATTGAGAAACAGATCAAATATCCAAATGCAGCGAAAGATGATCAGGGAAGATTATTATGTGGAGCTGGTGTTGGTATCACAGCAGACGTTTTAGATCGTGTGCAGGCATTAGTGAATGCTCATGTTGACGTTATCGTTGTTGACTCAGCACATGGACATTCTGCAAACGTATTAAGAGTCGTAAGAATGGTCAAAGACAAATTCCCAGATCTTCAGGTGATCGCAGGTAACGTTGCAACAGGAGCAGGAGCAAAAGCACTGATCGAAGCAGGAGCTGACTGTGTGAAGATCGGTATCGGACCTGGATCTATCTGTACAACTCGTGTCGTAGCTGGTATCGGTGTACCACAGATCACAGCAATCATGAGTGCATATGAAGAAGCTAAGAAAGCAGGAATTCCAATTATTGCCGATGGTGGTATCAAATATTCAGGAGAACTTACAAAAGCGATCGCAGCTGGAGCTGATGTATGTATGTTAGGAAGTATGCTTGCAGGATGTGACGAAAGCCCTGGAGACTTTGAATTATACCAGGGAAGAAAATACAAAGTATATCGTGGAATGGGATCTTTAGCAGCTATGGAGAATGGTAGTAAAGACCGTTACTTCCAGACAAACGCTAAGAAGTTAGTTCCAGAAGGTGTCGAAGGACGTGTTGCATATAAAGGAACTGTTGAAGACACAATCTTCCAGATGATGGGTGGTCTTCGTTCTGGAATGGGATATTGTGGAGCAAAAGATATCAAGACATTACAGGAGACAGGAGAATTTGTTAAGATTTCTGCTGCATCCTTAAAAGAAAGTCATCCACATGACATCCATATCACAAAAGAAGCACCAAACTACAGTGTAGAATAAGAGATCAAGAATATACAGAAGCCAGAGTACATAAGAAGATGTATTCTGGTTTCTTTTTGTTGTGTGAAAAAAAGTTCACAATCCGATACATTAATTGACAATTATCAATAAAAGTGATTGACTTCTTTAAGAAACAGGAATATCATTAAATTACTTTGGCTATCAAAAGAGACAAACAAGGAATAAGAAAAGAAATGTGAGAAAGGTAAGAAAATGATTTCAAAATTCAGCGTAAAGAAACCGTATACAGTCATTGTAGCGGTTGTACTAGTTATCATTTTAGGAATCGTGTCATTTACAAAGATGACAACAGACTTGCTTCCAAGTATGGAACTGCCATATGCAATCGTTATGACGACATATCAGGGAGCATCTCCGGAGACTGTGGAAACGACAGTTACAAAACCAGTGGAACAATCAATGGCAACGATTTCAAATATCAAAGAAGTTAATTCAATTTCCAGTGAGAATATGTCAATGGTCATTTTGGAATTTGAAGGTGACACGGATATGAATGCAGTATCTCTTGATATGAGAGAGAAGCTTGACATGATCAAAGGCTACTGGCCAGACGAAGTAGGCAATCCAACGATCATGAAATTAAATCCAGATATGATGCCGGTTATGGTAACAGCTATGGATTCTGATAAGTTAAGTAATACGGAATTATCAGAGTTGATCAATGATAAGATTGCACCATCTTTAGAAGCTGTTGACGGAGTCGCATCCGTAAGTAGTACAGGACTTGTAACAGAACAGATCAATGCGATCATCAGCGAGAAGAAGATCAATAAATTAAATGAGAAGATTGAGAAGGCATTGAATGGTCAGTTTGATGAAGCTCAAAATAAGATTGATCAGGCAAGAGCCCAGATGGAATCTGGAAAGAACACATTAGATGCACAGAGAACAAAGGCTAATACTCAGCTTGCGAAAGCTCAGACTGCACTTACGGATGGACAGTTAAGTCTTGCTCAGAAAGAGGTGCAGGTAACGAGTTCAATCACGAATTTGAAGGTGCAGAAACAATCGTTGCAGACATCCCTCAAGACATTAAAAACACAGATTGCCAAGATGGAAGAACAGGCAAAACAAGTTCCGGATGCAGCAACAAAGATGCAGCTTGCGGCTCAGATCGAAGAACTGAAAAAGCAGGAGACAACAGCAAAAAGTTCGATCAAAGCATTGGATAAGAATTTAAAAACATTAAACAATGCATTAAAACAGATTAAAAAAGGAAAGAAAACGATCAATTCTAAACTGACACAGTTTAATGTACAATCAGCAACGGCAACCCAGAAGATGAATGATGGGGAGATCAAACTGGCACAGGGAGAAGCACAGTTGAATTCCAGCCAGCAGCAACTTGATTCCAGCAAAGAGCAGGCAAAAGAAGCTGCAAATATTAAGAATAAACTGACAGTTGCGAATGTCAAAGCACTGTTAACAGCACAGAACTTTGAGATGCCGGCAGGATATATCAGTGAAGGGAATACACAGTATCTGGTACGTGTTGGAGATAAGGTGACGAATCAAAAAGATCTTGCCAATATGGAATTATTAGATCTTGGAATCAAAGGAATCCCACCGGTCAAACTTTGTGATGTAGCAGACGTAGCGATTGTAGATAACTCAGCAGATACATATTGTCGTGTGAATGGAAATAACGGTGTTGTATTAACAGTCCAGAAACAGAATAATTATTCTACAGCTGATGTAGCAGACAAAGTTGCAGCGAAGATGAAGACACTTACTAAAGAAAATAAAGGATTCCATTATGTTAATATTATGGATCAGGGTGTATACATTGATATGGTGACAGGTTCTGTTATCCAGAATCTGTTAATGGGAGCAATCCTTGCAGTCTTTATCCTATTATTATTTTTGAAAGACGTCAGACCGACGATCGTTATTGCATGCTCCATTCCGTTAAGTGTCATTTTTGCGGTGGTGTTGATGTACTTTACAGGAATTACGCTAAATGTAATCTCCTTGTCGGGACTCGCACTTGGAGTGGGAATGCTTGTGGACAACTCGATCGTAGTTATTGAGAATATCTATCGATTAAGAAAAGAAGGAGTTCCAGTTAAAGAAGCAGCGATCACAGGAGCAAGAGGGGTTGCAGGAGCGATCACATCTTCGACACTAACTACAATTTCTGTATTCCTGCCGATCGTATTCACGACAGGGCTTACAAAACAGCTCTTTGTGGATATGGGACTAACCATCGGTTACTCTCTGGTAGCCAGCCTGATCGTAGCGGTGACATTTGTGCCAATGATGTCAGCTGGAGTACTCAACAAAGTCACACAAAAAGATAGTAAAGTGATCAATAAACTGCAGATATTATACCGTAAAGTTATGACACGGTTGTTAAATCGTAAGATTATTGTGGTAGCTGTAACACTTGCACTGTTTGTGGGAAGTATTTTTGGAGCAATGAATATTGGAAGCTCTTTAATGCCAAGCATGGACAGCACACAGATGACGATGACGATCAAAATGCCACAGGGATCTTCAATGGAAGAAACAGCATCAATGACAGATACAGTAATGAAGAAAGTAAAAGAGATCAAAGATGTTGATAGTGTAGCAGGAATGATATCCTCTGGCTCTTCCGGAATCTCTTCAATGACATCAGGAGGATCTTCAAATGAAGACCAATCCAGTATGTATGTTTTATTAAAAGAAAAGAAGAAACATACAAACAAAGAGATCAAGAAAGAAATCCTAAAGAAAACAAAGAAATTTGATTGTGAGGTTGAAGTGCAGGAATCCAGTATGGATATGAGTGCACTTGGTGGAAGCGGTATTTCCGTACAGATTAAAGGAAATGATTTAAATAAACTAAGATCTATTGGAAAAGATATTGCCCAGATTGTAGAGGATACGAAAGGAACACAGAACATCTCGAATGGAAGTGAAGAGACAACACCAGATCTTCATGTTGTGGTAGACAAGAAAAAGGCAGTAAAAAATGGTTTAACAGTTGCAACGATCTATCAACAGTTAAGTGAGAAATTAAAAGATGCCAGTGAAGCAACAACAATCACGATCAATGAAAAAGAGTATAGTGTCAATGTTGGAAATAGTGCAAAGAATACATTGACAAGAGATGATCTTAAGAAAGTGAAACTTACAGGAACAGTAAGTGGAAAAGAAAAAGAAGTTACATTGGATCAGGTAGCGAACTTCAGAAATAGTGACAGTTTATCTTCTATTAATAGAAACCAGCAGGAAAGAACATTGAGTGTAACATCAGAGATCAAAGATGGCTACAATGTAGGAAAAGTCAGCAGCGCTGTACAAAAGAAGATTAAGAAATACAATGCACCAAAAGGATACAGTATTACAATGAAAGGTGAGATGGAATCCATTCAGGAAACAACAGGACAGATTGGCCTGATGTTATTGCTGGCAGTAGCATTTATGTATTTGATCATGGTAGCACAGTTCCAGTCACTGAAATCGCCATTTATCATTTTATTTACGATTCCAATGGCATTTACAGGAGGATTCTTAGGGCTACTGATCACTGGAAAAGACTTAAGTGCGATCGCAATGATCGGATTTGTTATGCTTGCAGGTATCATTGTAAATAATGGTATCGTGCTGGTAGATACGATCAATCAGTTAAGAGAATCGGGATACGAATTTGAAGAAGCAATCCTGACAGCAGGTACGATGCGTGTACGCCCGATCTTGATGACAGCCCTTACAACGATCCTTGGATTATCTACAATGGCGATTGGTTTAGGGCAAGGTGCCGAGATGATGCAGCCGATGGCGATCGTTACGATCGGTGGTTTGATTTATGGAACTTTACTAACATTATTAGTGGTTCCATGTATTTATGGACTCTTCAATAGAAGAAAAAAGAAAGCAGAGTAAATCTTACAAAACTATTAAATATGACCGCTTTCCTTTACTTTTAAAAAGAGAAAAGATATAATAGTACAAGAATCATGTCAGAATTGACATGATTCTTTGATATATGGAAGAACCATAAGAGAGAAAAGAAAGAGGATAGATCATTGGAAGGAGCAGACATATGAATCAGAAAAAAGATTATGTTCTGAGATGGATTCCGAAGTATTCTATCATTCCGCTGATCACAGCGTTAGTACTGAATACGTTGGTTTACAGTGGAACAATGGTGCTTTGTAAAGGATTATATCATCATGATTTTACAACAGCATTTGACCGGATGGTACCGGTGATCCCAGAATTTACAAGTATTTATTTGATATGTTATGTGTTTTGGGTTGTGAACTACATTATGACTGCGAGAATCAGTAGAGAACATATGTATAGATTTTTGACAGCAGATTATCTGTCAAGGATCGTATGTGGGATTTCCTTTGTCTTTTTGCCAACAACACTGGTAAGACCAGAAATCACAGGAACAGGATTTTGGGATCAGGCATTACGATTTGTGTATTCGATCGATCAATCGGCAAACTTATTTCCATCGATTCACTGTTTGGTAAGCTGGTTTTGTTATATTGGGATCAGGCATCAGAAGAAGATTCCAGTGTGGTATCAGAGATTTTCACTTGTTTTTGCAACTTTAGTCTGTATTTCCACGCAGGTAACCAAGCAGCATTATATCATAGATGTGTTTGGCGGGATCATTTTAAGTGAAGTTTGTTATCTGATCGGAAGAAAGACCAATTTGTATCAAGGACTCTGGAAGGTGTTTGAGAAGATCAACCAACGAGTTGGTTTAGAGAGAAGATCTGTGAAATACAAAGGGAAATTATCGGAGATCAAAGGGTAGGAAAGATGAAGAATAAGAAAAAAGTCATCGGTAATACAGTCTTTTTCTTTGCATTATTTGGATTGACTGCATATGCCGTATTGAAAGGAAAGGAACTTTCTGAGCTGGCGGAAGTTCTAAAATCAGTAAAACCTGCATATTATATTGCGGGATTGGTTATGATCGTTGTGTTTGTGTGCTGCGAGTCGTATATTATTTATCGCATGCTACGGCTGCTTCATTACAATGATGTGCCGAAGAGAAATTGCGTCAAATATTCGTTTGTAGGTTTCTTTTTCAGTTGTATTACACCGTCTGCAACTGGCGGACAGCCAATGCAGCTTTACTACATGAACCGCGATAAAGTTGACATATCCGTGGGAACCGTCATTTTGATGATCGTTACCATTTTATATAAATTTGTTCTGGTATTTTTAGGAGCACTGATCTTTTTATTCCGTCATTTTCTTGTGGCAGAATATATTGGGAAGGCAGCATTCTTCTTTTACCTTGGAATGGCATTGAATGTGTTTTGTGTTGCGTTCATGCTGATTCTTGTATTTGAGCCAACGTTAGCATCCAAAATCGTGCTGTGGCTGTTTCAGAAATTAGAAAAGTTCCATATTTTAAAGAAAAAAGAAGAACGTCTTGAAAAACTTCAGAATTCTATGATCGAGTATCATAAAGCAGCAGCAATCATTCAAGGACATCGGATTTTTATTTTTCGGATGTTCGTTGTCACATTGATTCAGAGACTGATCCATTTTTCAATTACATATCTTGTATACAGAGCAATGGGACTTTCTGCATTAGGATTTATTGATGTAGTTGCTTTACAGAGTGTTATTTCAATTTCTGTGGATATGCTTCCGTTGCCAGGCGGAATGGGAATCAGTGAAGGCTTATTTTTAAATATCTTTAAGAAGATTTTTGTTGGCGGATTATTATATCCGGCAATGCTGTTAAGCCGAGGAATCAGTTATTATGCACTGGTATTGATCAGTGCAGTGATGACAGGAGTCGCACATGTTACGATAAAGCGTAAAGAATAGAGGGAAAAAGGTATGATAGGATTTTATAATGCATCTGTAATACTGACATATTTAGGAGTTGTCAGTGCAGTATTTGGAATGTCACAGGCATTCAATGGAAACTTTAAGATCGCAATTTTATGTTTGATGATCTCAGGATTAACAGATATGTATGATGGAACGATCGCAAAGATGATCAAGAGAAGCGAAGACGCCAAGAAGTTTGGAATCGAGATTGATTCTTTATGTGATCTTGTCTGTTTTGGAGTGTATCCGGTTGTGATCGGTTATTGCCTTGGAATGGACCAATGGTATGCAAGGATCATTTATATGTGTTATGTTTTAGGCGGAGTTATTCGTCTGGCATATTTTAATGTTACAGAAGAACAGCGTCAGGCACACAGCAGTTCCAGAAGAAAACATTATCAGGGACTGCCAATTACATCGGTTGCACTGATCATTCCGATCGTATATCAGCTTCGAAGATTCTTTCCAGAAGAATTTCCATACATATATGTTGCAATGTTAGCAGTGATCGCTTTCTTATTTGTATTTGATTTTAAAGTCTTTAAACCAGATAAGAAATGTATGCTTGCATTTGTAGTTATTGGAGCATTGATCGCAGTAAAGATGTTCTTACTGTAAGATGATAGGAGAATCGTAGATGAGATATGCCGATAGAGATGGAAATATTTACGAAGAAGAGAATGGGCAAGATCGTTTGCTTCATTGGATGTATACAACTATGGCAGGACGAGCCAGTCTAAAAATATTAATCAGACCTTGGGTATCCAAACTAGGGGGAGCTTTCTTAAGTTCTCCCATTTCCAAATGTCTGATCAAAGGATTTGTCAAGAATAATCATATTGATATGAGTGAATATGAGAAGAAAAATTACAAATCTTATAATGAATTCTTCTCAAGAAAGATCAAAGAAGGAAAACGTCCATTTCCGGAAGATAAAACAATCTTAGGAAGTCCTTGCGACTGTAAAGTAAGTGTGTATCCAATCGAAGAGAAGACATCTTTTGTTGTAAAGGATACAAGATATACGTTGGATTCATTGATCAGAAACCGCAAGATCGCAAGACATTTTCAGGGCGGTTATGCCGTGATCCTACGCCTGACAGTAGATGATTATCATAGATACTGCTATTTTGATGATGGAATTAAGAGTGAGAATCATAGGATTGATGGAGTTTATCATACCGTCAATCCGATCGCAAATGATCATGTGAAAATCTATAAAGAGAATACCAGAGAATATACATTGATGAAGACAAAACATTTTGGAGATGCACTCCAGATGGAAGTTGGAGCATTGATGGTTGGAAAGATTGTTAATCACGATGGAGCCGGATCTATGAGGCGCGGGATTGAGAAAGGATATTTTCAGTTTGGAGGTTCAACGATCATTTTATTATTAGAAAAGGATAAGGTTGAGATCAGAGAAGAACTGTTAGAACGTACCAAGAACCAGTGTGAGACAAAGATCAGGCAGGGTGAGATGATCGGGAAAGCATTGGTATGACCTTAAAATAAATATTGACAGAGTGGTCATATATGGCTATACTAAGTTCATAAGTTGAAGGAGCAACGAATTTTCGTTGCTCCTTTTTTGCATTTTAGAAATGAAAATAAGATCAGAGAGGAGAGATAGTATATGTTAAGTAAAATCATATCTGATGTGGATGCTTTTGTATGGGGACCAGTGATGCTGGTGCTTCTCGTGGGAACAGGAATCCTTTTAACAATTCGATGCAATTTCCTAACCTGGAGAAACCTTCCTTGGGCGATTAAAAAGACATTAAGTAAAGAATCCAGAACAAAAAACAGAGGAGAGGGTGATGTATCACCATTTTCAGCATTGACAACAGCACTGGCGGCAACGATCGGAACTGGAAATATCGTAGGAGTAGCGACAGCAATGGTTTCAGGAGGTGCTGGAGCATTGGTGTGGATGTGGATTTCTGCATGTTTTGGATTATCATCTAAATTTTCAGAATGTATGTTGGCGATCAAATACAGAGAAGTCAATGAAAAGGGCGAGATGTCCGGTGGACCAATGTATACAATGAAAAAGGCACTCAAGAACAAAAAGCTTGGAGCCGTACTTGGATGGCTGTTTGCTTTATTTGCCGTGATCGCATCCTTTGGAATTGGAAATATGACACAGGGAAATTCAATTTCAACAGCAGTTCATGAGACATTTGGAGTATCGGTTAGTACTGTTGGAGCAGTGATCACAATTTTAGCCTTACTGATCATCATCGGTGGAATAAAAACGATATCAAAAGTATCTTCTGTCGTAGTTCCAGTGATGGCAATCTTTTATGTGATCGCAGGAGTCATCGTCATTCTTGGGAATATCAGTAATCTTCCAGCAGGACTTTCTATGATCTTTCATATGGCATTTAGTGTGAAAGCAGTAGGTGGGGCTCTTTGTGGAAATATCGTCGCATCTATGATGAATGCAGCACGTTACGGAGTTGCCAGAGGATGTTTTTCAAATGAAGCTGGAATGGGATCAGCAGCGATCACAGCGGCAGCAGCAACAACAGATCATCCGGTTCGGCAGGCATATATCAATATGACAGGAACTTTCTGGGATACGATCGTTGTCTGTACGATCACAGGTCTTGCGATCGCAAGCTCCGGAGTGCTCGGACAGATCGATCCGGCAACAGGAGAGATGTACATAGGTTCTGCATTAACGATTGCGGCATTTTCCACAGTTCTTGGAAAAGTTGGAGGATATCTGGTAACGATCGGAATTGCACTTTTTGCATTTTCCACAATTCTTGGATGGGAGTATCATGGAGAAAAGGCGTTTGAGTATCTGATGGGAACTCATAAGTTCAACATGATCTACCGAATTATCTTTTCTCTGGTAGCTTATGTCGGGGCAACACAGACATTGGAGCTTGTATGGAACTTCTCAGATATTGCAAATGCATTGATGGCAATCCCAAATCTGATCTGTATGCTGTTATTAAGCGGCGAGATCGCAAAAGATGTGAAAGAATTTCAGAAGACCATAGAAGAAGAGAAAGCGAGAAAATAGATATAAGATAACTTAGAAAAAGAGATCATCCAAGCAAAATCTCTTTTATTCAGAGTGAAAATAGATTATGATAAGATTAAGTACTTGATCAAAGAAAGTAATTGGAGGATGTAAAATGTCATATGAAATGAAGCTGGAACAAGGCTTGTCACAGCAATTAAATCAGTTTCAGGTACAATCATTAAAGATCTTATCGTTTGATAATTATGAACTTGAGAAGTTTTTGCAGGATGAATATGCAGAGAATCCATTGATGGAACATAAGGAATCTGGAAAGGAATTCTTTACATTGCATGGAAATGCAGGCGGATATCAGGATATTGAGCAAAGTGATATTGAAGATAAGAAAATCGAAGATCCCGAAGCCTTCTTTATGGAACAGTTAAATGCAAAAGATTATACAAAGAAAGAGTGGAATGTTATGAAATACATGGCACAATGCCTAGAGGAATCCGGGCTTTTGCTTGTTTCCACAAAAGAGATCAGTCACAAGCTTGGAATTGAAGAAAAAGATTGTGAAAGGCTTTTAGATCATCTCAAGCAATTAGAACCAGCAGGTGTATTTGCAGAAAGTGTATCGGAATGTCTCCTTCTTCAGCTTGAAAGAGAAGGAATATTAAATGATGACCTGCGATATATCGTAGAAAATCACCTGGAAGATATCGCAATGGGACATTTATCGACTGTTTCAAGAGCACTTGATATTAAGACATCACAGGTAAGAAAGTATATTTTTAAAATTCAAGAATTAAATCCAAGACCGTTAAGTGGATATACAGGGGGAACCGATCAGTATATCGTCCCAGACATTTTAATGGAAAAAGATGGAGAAGAACTAAAGATTCGTTTAAATGATGACTGGATCGGTGATTATTCAATCAATGATTATTATGTCAAAATGATGGAACAGGCAGAAGATTCTGAGCTAAAAGAATATTTCAGAAAGAAATATGAGAGATGTCGTTTTATCATTACAAGTATTGAACAAAGAAGAGAGACGATGCTTAAGATTTCAAATGCAATCCTAGATTGTCAGAGAGAATATTTTATGAACCATAAGCAGTTGAAACCAATGACTATGCAAAATATAGCAGATGATATTGAAATGCATGTATCAACGGTAAGTCGCGCAGTCAAAGGAAAGTATATTCAATATCCAGGTGGAACGATCGGAATGAGAGACATTTTTAATAATACACAGACATTTGGAGACCAAGATTCGACGACAGAAGAGATTAAGGAAGAAATCAGACGGCTTGTGAAAGAAGAAGATAAGAAAAAACCATTAAGTGACAGTAAGATCGTAAGTTTGTTAGAACAAAAGAATATGAAGATTTCAAGAAGAACCGTAGCAAAATATCGTGCACAGCTTGGAATTGCAGGAACGACACAGCGAAAAATTCATGAATAAATGCAGCGACATTTATCATCTTTTGGCAAAAAAATGAAAAAATGTAAATGAGATTTAATAAAAATTTAACAATTGAAACACTTGATTAACAAACTACCCTCTGTTATAATTAATAACTGATGTATTATGTCAAAAGCAGAAGTTATCTGGAGGGTACTATGAGATTGAACAAGATGACTGGCAGAGTGATCGCAACGATGGGGATCGCAGCAATGATGATGACACAGACAGCAGGGGTTATGGCTGCAGAGCAGACAGAGAACAAGCAATTAAAAGTTGTTTATTATAATCAGGCAGATTATCCGGGAAAGAAGATCGGCGGAAGTACGATTCAGGCAGCAGGATGCGGACCAACCGCAGTTGCTGTATGCTACAGTTCTTTAACTGGAAAGAAAGCTGATGTTCCAAAGATGTGCAAACAGGCATATAAACATGGATGGTATTACACAGGACAGGGATGTTCTCACAGCGTAGTTCCAGGATTATCCAAATTATACGGAATGGAGTGTAAAGGTCTCGGAATGGATAAAGATGCTGTAGAGAAAGCATTAAGAGCAGGACATCCAGTCGTGGCACTGATGGGGCCTGGAGATTTCACAAAGAATGGACATTTTGTTGTATTAACAAGAATGGTCGGCAAAGATAAAGTAAAGATTGCCGATGTAGGAAGCAGAGCCAGAACAGCTGAGACGTGGTCGCTTAAGAAAGTGATCCGACAAGGCAAAGAAGGTGCTAATGCAGGGGGACCATTCTGGGAGATCAGTGTGAAAGAAGAGAAGCAGGAAGAACCAGATTATAAACAAAAGATGTTAGATGGTCACAAAAACATAGATGCTGTGACAAATGCGATCGATAAGATTGCGGATTAGAATTAAAAATAAAAAAGAACATTTTATAAATGAGATATTTTGTGGAATGTTCTTTTTTGTTGTTATGGAAATTGCATAATGATCAACAAGCGAACGGAAAGATGCAATAGGAATAATGATCCTGTGTATTGTATACAAAAAATAAAATGTAAAAATTACGAAAAATACACAAAATTCATAGATTCGTCATAATGCACAAAAAAAGTTTGTGAAATTAGAATAAATGACGAAAATAGAAAAAACAATGGACAAATAAAAAGTTACCTGATATTATAATAGCAGTAAGTTTGTTATTACGTAATGGTAAGCAAGACTGTTTATGACATAGGAAGAGAAGTATGTCTTAAGCAGTCTTTTTTTATATCATAGGAAATTCCGATGGAATCCCTTATGATATGAAAAAGAGCTCCGGGCAGGATCGCACTGCGGCGGAAGGGTAATATGTCGCAGAAGCGACCCGCCGCAGGCGGAGAATCCTGTAAAGCAGGATTCTTTCTTGTACATTTATAGAGATACAAAAAATGATGAAAAACTTAGATAAAATTAGAGGAGAGGATGAACGTGAAAATAATCAGAGTTCTGAATACAAATGCTGTTGTCAGTGTAGATTCACAAGGAATGGAATTGATCATGACAGGTCCGGGAATTGGATTTAAAAAAAGAAAAGGTGAAAATATTGATCAGTCTCTGGTAGATAAGACATATCATCTAGAGAATAAAGAAGAAAGCAAGAGACTACAGGAAGTAGTAAAAGAGATTTCGGAAGAATACCTTGGAATTGTGGATCGTGTAGTAAAAGAGGCAAAAAAAGAAAAATTAGAAATAAGAGATTCCTTATATGTGACACTGACGGATCATATCAATTCAGCAGTCGCTCGTTATCGAGAAGGAATCGCATTAAAGAATATGATGAAAATCGATATTCGTAAGTTTTATCCAAAGGAATATCAGGTTGGTATGCATGCGATTGAATGGATTAAAGAACAGACAGGAGAGGATTTGGGAGATGATGAAGCTGCATTTATTGCAATGCATATCGTGTCTGCAGAATTAAATGCACAGAATATAACCGATGTGAATCAGATTACAGAGTTGATCAATACAGTCTTACAGATTGTAAGGATTCATTTTAAGATAGATTTAAATGAAGAATCTATTTCGTATGAGAGATTTTTAACACATTTAAAGTTTTTTGCGGCAAGAGTCTTTGACCATATGGAATATAAAGATACGATGCAAGAAATTTATAAAGTGATGGTAGAACAGAATGAAAATGCTTTTTCAGGAGTAAAAAAAATTGCAGAATATATTAAAAAGCAATATAACTATAAATTAACAATTGATGAACAATTATATTTATTAATTCATATCAAACGAATTTTAGATGAACAAACAAAATAGTCATAGGTTTGTTATTATTAAGTTAAGCAAGACCTGACAATAGATGAAATAACCCCGGGAATTATTTTATCTATTGTCAGGTCTTTGTTATATAAAGAAAAATGAAAATTTTTAAATCCAGAAAAAAAGGAGGAAAACAAAATGGATTATGAAAATACAGCAAAAAAGATCCTTCAAAGAGTTGGAGGAAAAGATAATGTCATCAATCTAGTACATTGTATGACAAGACTTCGTTTCACATTAAAAGATGAATCCATCGTTGATGATGAAGCAGTAAAGAAAACAAAAGGTGTTATGGGAATCATGAAAAAGGGCGGACAATATCAGATCATTATTGGAAATGATGTTGGAAACGTTTTTAACGAATTAAATAAACTTGGGAATTTTTCTAATGAAGTAAAAGAAGTACCAGCAAAATCGAATGAAAAGAAAAATATCTTTACAATGCTGATGGATACGATTTCAGGTATCATGGCACCTGTTATTCCAGCAATCATTGGTGCAGCTATGATCAAAGTATTGCTTACATTACTTCCTATGATCGGTGTGTTAAGCACAAATGGGCAAACATATCAGTTATTGAGTGTTATTGGAGATGGTGCGTTTTTCTTCATGCCAGTACTGATTGCAATTTCAGCATCCAAAAAGTTTGGAACAAATATGTATTATGCAGCAAGTATTGCACTGATCATGTTACATCCAAACTTGATCACACTGATGAATACAGCACATGATGCAGGACAGACTGTGAAATTTTTGAAATATATTCCGGTAACTTATGCATCCTATTCTTATTCGGTTATCCCAATCATTTTGGCAGTATATTCTCTAAGATATGTAGAACGTTTTGTAGATAAAATCACACCAGTTGTCACAAAGAACTTCTTAAAACCAATGTTAGTTGTTTTAATTGAAGCACCGATCGCATTGATCGTTCTTGGACCTTTAGGAGCTATTTGCGGTAATGGATTATCAACAGTAGTTTATGCAATTCATGATAAATTAGGATTTATTGCCATTGGTCTTGTAGCTGGTGTTTATCCATTCGTTGTTATGGCAGGTATGCATCATGCATTTACACCGATTAAATTAGGGATGATCGCCACAACAGGATATGAGAACTTTATCTGTATCGGAGAATTATGTTCTAATATGGCACAGGGTGCAGCCTCCCTTGCAGTTGCGCTTCGAAGCAAAAACAAAGACTTTAAACAGATCGCAGGATCTTCTGCGTTTTCAGCATTATTTGCTGGTATCACAGAACCTGCACTTTATGGTGTAACACTTCGTTTAAAACGACCAATGTTAGGAGCATGTATTGGTGGTGCTGTTAGTGGATTAGTCGGTGGATTTTTCCAAATGAAATGTTTTGGAATTGCAACACCAGCAATCGTAACGATTGTTCAGTATGTAGAAAAAGGAAAACCACAGACATTATTATTTGCAGCACTCACAATTTTGGTCACAGTAGTTGTTACATTTGTTGCAACACTGATTATTGGCTTTGAAGATATTGTAGATGAAGATGATGATTTAGATTTTGTAGAAGAATCTAATGCACAGTTATTAGATAATGAGATTAGCATTACAAGTCCACTTGAAGGGAAAGTGATTCCTTTAACAGAAGTGAAAGATCCAACATTTTCGCAAGAAATTTTAGGAAAAGGAGCAGCGATCATTCCTGAAAAAGGAGTTGTCTATGCACCATTTGACGGAAAAGTAGATGCTGTTTTTGAAACAGGACATGCATTAGGATTAGTAAGTGAAGATGGAGTAGAACTTTTGGTACATGTAGGAATCGATACAGTAAATTTAAAAGGAAAATATTTTACTCCAAAGAAAAAATCTGGAGATACAATGAAAAAAGGGGATATCTTACTAGAATTTGATATTGACAAGATTAAAGCAGATGGATACGATGTAACAACACCGATCATTATTTCCAATACAGAACAATTTGCAAAAGTTAAAGCATGTGAAGATAAAGTAGTAACAAAGGAAAGTAAATTATTAAGTGTACAGTAGCAGAAAGGAAGCGTAACATTTATGGAAGAAATGAAAGTTACAAAATTTCCAGAAGGATTTTTGTGGGGAAGTGCTTCAGCTGCCTATCAGATTGAAGGCGGCTGGAGAGAAGATGGAAAAGGAATCACAAACTGGGATCAATTTGTAAGGATTCCAGGAAAAACATATAAAGCGACAACCGGAGATGTTGCAGTTGACCATTATCATCGCTACAAAGAAGATATCGCGTTGATGGCGGAAATGGGATTAAAAACTTATCGTTTTTCTGTTTCATGGGCAAGAATCTATCCGGAAGGAAGAGGAGAGGTCAATTCCAAAGGAATTGAGTTTTATGAAAATATTATTGATGAATGTTTAAAATATGGGATTGAACCAATGGTGACAATCTACCATTGGGATCTTCCTCAGGCATTAGTGGATCTCTATGGAGGATGGGAATCTGAGGAGATCATTGAAGATTATGTAAATTATGCTAAGACTTTATTTAAGGCATATGGAAGTAAGGTAAAATACTGGATTACATTTAATGAACAAAATATTTTTACATCACTTGGATGGCTGACAGCACAGCATCCTCCAGGAAAGTTTGACGATCAGAAAACATTTTATCAAGTGAACCATCACGTCTTTATGGCACATGCAAAGGCTGTTTTGGCATATCGCGAGATGGGTGGAACAGGAAAGATTGGTGCAAGCTTTGCTTATACACCATCTTATGCACTTGATTGTAAACCTGAAAATGTTATGTCAAAACATGATTATGATGAACTGAAGAATTTCTGGTGGATGGATGTTTATGCATATGGAAGATATCCCAAAGCAGCCATGAATTATTTAAGAAAAAAAGGATTTGCACCAGTTGTCACAAAAGACGATCAGAAAATTTTAAAGGCAGCAGCGGCAGAGATTGATTTTATGGGAGTTAATTATTATCAAAGTTGTGTATGCGAGTATAATCCGATGGATGGAGTAACACCATATGGTACAATGAATACAACAGGAGTGAAAGGTTCTGCGCAGGTACTTGGAGTTCCTGGAATTTATAAAAATCCAGGCAATCCATATTTAATAACAACAGACTGGGATTGGAGTATTGATCCAGTTGGGCTTCGCTATTGTTGTCGTGAGATCACAAGTCGTTATGATCTGCCAATCATCATTTCGGAAAATGGACTTGGAGCATTTGATAAGAAGACGGAAGATCATAAGATTCATGATGAATATCGAATTGATTATCTAAGAGAACATTTAAAAGAATTAGGAAAAGCCATCGAGGAAGGCTGTGAAGTGCTTGCATATTGTACATGGTCTTTTACGGATTTGTTAAGCTGGCTGAATGGATATCAAAAACGATATGGATTTGTGTATGTAGATCGCGAAGAAGAAGAGGGCGCTACATTAGATCGATATAAGAAAGATAGTTTTTATTGGTATCAAGATGTGATCAAACAGGATGGAGAGAATCTGTTTAAAGAATAAATAATTAGAAATTTTGGATAAAGAAAAAAAGAAGCAGCAAAAACCAGACTATAAAAAGAAAACATTCTTAAAAAAACTGAATAACTTTGATATAAAAATGAAATCCTAGGATCTTTTCAGTGAAAAGACTCTGGGATTTTTTATATATTGTATACAAAAAATAAAACACAAAAATCGTTAAAATAAGACAAAAATAACAGTATAAATTGCATCGAAAATCATGTAAATGTGCAGTTTTTATAATGAAAAACGAGAAAAATGAAAAAAATTATGTAAAATAAACAAAAAAGTTTTGCAAAATCTGAAATTTGTGGTACAATAAGTTCAATGACATATGAATGTGACATAATTAATTTTAGGAGGTATTGACATGGCAACAAAATGGGTCTACAAATTTAGTGAAGGAAATGCCGAAATGCGTAACCTTCTTGGAGGAAAAGGTGCAAACTTAGCAGAGATGACAGGACTTAATTTACCAATTCCTCAGGGATTCACAGTTACAACAGAAGCGTGCACAAACTATTATGACTGCGGTGGAAAGATCAGTGATGAAGTAGCATCACAGGTAATTGAAGCAATGAAAGACTTGGAAGAGATTCAGGGAAAGAAGTTCGGAGACCTTGAAGATCCTCTATTAGTATCAGTAAGATCAGGAGCAAGAGTATCCATGCCGGGTATGATGGATACGATCCTTAACTTAGGATTGAATGATGAAGCTGTCGAAGGATTTGCGAAGAAGACAGGCAATCCTCGTTTTGCATATGATTCTTATCGTCGTTTTATCCAGATGTTCTCAGACGTTGTAAAAGAAGTGGATAAAGCGAAATTCGAAGATGTCTTAGATGACATCAAAGCAGAGAAAGGTGTGAAGTTTGATACAGACTTAGATGCCGATGATCTGAAAGAAGTGATCAAGAGATACAAAGGTATCTATCGCAAAGCTTTGAATGAAGAATTCCCTCAGGATCCAAAGGACCAGTTATTTGAAGCAATCAAAGCGGTATTCCGCTCTTGGGACAACCCACGTGCTATCTATTATCGTCGAATGAACGACATCCCAGGAGACTGGGGAACAGCTGTTAACGTTCAGACAATGGTATTTGGTAACATGGGAGATACATCAGGAACAGGTGTGGCATTTACAAGAAACCCATCTACAGGTGAGAAACAGATCTACGGAGAATACCTGATCAATGCACAGGGTGAAGACGTAGTAGCTGGTGTTCGTACACCACAGCCAATTACTAAACTGGCAGAAGACTTACCAGATTGTTATAAACAGTTTATGGACATTGCTCATACACTGGAAGAACATTATCGTGATATGCAGGATATGGAATTTACAATTCAGGAAGGAAAACTGTACTTCTTACAGACAAGAAATGGTAAGAGAACAGCCCCAGCTGCACTCCGTATCGCCTGTGAATTAGTAGATGAAGGAAAAATCACAAAAGAAGAAGCAGTTTCAAGAATCGATGCGAAAGCATTAGATCAGTTACTGCATCCAAACTTTGACCAGGCAGCATTGAAAGCCGCTCTTCCAATCGGAGAAGCACTTCCAGCATCTCCAGGAGCTGCTGCTGGTAAAGTATATTTTGATGCTGAGATGGCGAAACTGCATCATGAAGCAGGACTGAAAGTTATCTTAGTTCGTTTAGAAACATCACCAGAAGATATCGAAGGAATGCATGCAGCAGAAGGTATCTTAACAGCTCGTGGTGGTATGACATCTCACGCAGCCGTTGTAGCACGTGGTATGGGAACAGCGTGTGTAGCAGGATGCGGAGATATCAAGTTTGCTGAAGATGGCAAATCTTTCACATTAGGTGGAAAGACAGTACAGGAAGGAGATTATATTTCCTTAGATGGATCCACAGGTAAGATTTATCTGGGTGAGATCCGTACAGTACCTGCAAGTATCAGTGGTAATTTCGATCGTATCATGACATGGGCCGATGAAATCCGTACATTACAGGTAAGAACAAATGCAGATACACCTGCCGATGCATTGAATGCAGTGAAATTCGGAGCACAAGGTATTGGACTTTGCCGTACAGAGCATATGTTCTTTGATGCAGAGAGAATTCCAAAGATTCGTCGTATGATCCTCTCTACAACAAAAGAAGCAAGAGAAATCGCATTAAATCAGTTAATTCCTTATCAGAAGAAAGACTTTAAAGATTTATATGAGGTTATGGAAGGAAGACCGGTCACAATCCGTTTCTTAGATCCACCTCTTCATGAGTTCCTTCCAAATACAATGGAAGAGATTACAGCTCTTGCCAAAGATATGGGAGTTACAGTAGAAGAGATCAATATGAGACGTGCAGCTCTTCATGAATTTAACCCTATGATGGGACATCGTGGATGCCGTCTGGCAGTTACTTATCCAGAGATTGCCAAGATGCAGACAAGAGCCGTTATGGAAGCAGCGATCGAAGTAAAACAGGAAAAAGGATATGATATCGTTCCTGAGATCATGATTCCATTAGTAGGAGAGAAGAAAGAGTTAGCATATGTTAAAGAAGTTGTTGTACAGACAGCTGAGAAAGTAAAAGCTTACTATGAATCTGACATTAAGTACAAAGTTGGTACAATGATTGAGATTCCTCGTGCAGCATTATTGGCAGACGAGATTGCCGAAGAAGCAGAATTCTTCTCTTTCGGAACAAATGACTTAACACAGATGACATTTGGATTCTCTCGTGATGATGCAGGTAAGTTCTTAGAGTCTTACTATGAGAACAAGATTTACGAATCTGATCCATTTGCTAAATTAGACCAGAAAGGTGTTGGACAGCTGATCGAGATGGCAGCTAAGAAAGGAAAAGCAACTCGTCCAGATATCCACTTAGGAATCTGTGGAGAACATGGTGGAGATCCATCATCTGTAGAATTCTGCTACAGAGCCGGATTAGACTATGTATCCTGCTCACCATTCCGTGTACCAATTGCAAGATTAGCAGCAGCTCAGGCAGTATTGAAAGACAAATAAGTCGATCATTATTCATATAATCTATAACAATTCATTCTAACGAAAAGAGATTCATCAATTACGATGAATCTCTTTTTGGATATATGTGCAAGAACAAACATAATTTATACTTTTGATACTTACATCATGTTATAATATCACTATATATTAAAAGGGAGATTGATTTATGATCGATACATTATTATTTGATTTAGACAATACATTACTGGATTTTGATAAAGCAGAAGCCAATGCAATTACAAGGGCATTAGGTGATGTAGGAATTTCTGTGACGAATGAGATGCGTGATTGCTATCATAAGATTAATCTTGCTCAATGGAAATTGTTGGAACAAGGGAAAATGACAAGAGAAGAAGTAAAAATGCGCAGATTTAAGCTTTTATTTCAAGAATTTGATATAAAAGCATCACCACAGGAAGTGGCAAAACATTATCAGGACTATTTAGGACAGGGACACTATTTTATCGAAGGAGCCGAAGAAGTTTTACAGGAATTATCAAAGAGATTTCGTATCTATCTTGTAACGAATGGAACATTGTCTGTACAAAGAGGAAGATTAAAAAGTTCAGGAATTGAGAAGTATCTGCAAGGTGTTTTTATTTCCGAAGAAATTGGATATAACAAACCAAGCATTGAATATTTTGAGAAATGTTTTTCTAAGATTCCAGATTTTAAGAAGGAGAATACAGCGATCATTGGAGACAGCTTGAGTTCTGATATTCAAGGCGGGATCAATGCAGGGATCAAGACAATCTGGTTTCACAGAGCACAAGATCTGACAGAAGATCCACAACCAAAACCCGATTATGAAATCAATAGTTTAAAATCATTATTAAAGATGTTAAAATAAAGACGGTAAAATTATTTATCTAAATTAAAATAAGGATTTTAGAACAATGAAAAAATTAAAAATAGCAGGAATCGTTCTGATTTTGTTTATTTTGTATGTGATCATTGGAATGCTTGTACCATTTGTACATATGCAATCGGTAAGCAAAACAAATAAGTCAAAGATTCATACGGAAACGTTTTATTCAACATCAAACGAAAATGGATCAGACCGAGCAAAGATCGTCAGTGATAATCAGGAAGCACTTGATCTGCGGTTGGATATGATACGAAAAGCAAAGAAAGAGATCATTCTATCAACCTTTGATATCCGTGAAGGAAGCAGCAGTGATGATATTTTTTCAGAATTACTCAAAGCATCTAGACGAGGCGTCAAGATAAAGATTCTGGTTGATGGGCTTTATGGAACGATCCATATGACAGGAAAGGATATTTTTGCAGCAGTTGGAAGTGAGCCAAATGTTGAAATTCGTTTTTATAACACGCCAAATCTTTTGAAACCATGGACGATCAATGGATGTCTGCATGACAAATATATTGTGGTAGATCATAAGTACCTCTTAATGGGTGGCAGAAATATGTTTGATTATTTCCTTGGAACACACAAAGGAAAAAGCAAAGGTATAGACAGGGAGATTCTGATCGTCAATCAAGGATCAAAAGATCAAGGTGCGGTCGGACAGATCAGAAGATATTTTCAAAAAGTCTGGAACTTAGAAGTCTGCAAAACAAAATTTAGTACATGCTCAAAGAATAAAAAAGAGAAGGAAGTCAAGCGCCTTTTGTTCCATGCAGAGAAAGTGAGAGTTCCAGATTATGATTATCAAAAGATTACAGTTCCAACGAAGAAAACAACACTGGTAACCAATCCGACAACAATTTATGGAAAAGAACCAGTTGTATTTGAAACGCTGAAGCAGTTGATGTTACAGGCAAAAAGCAAAGTTATCATTCATACACCATATGCAGTGTTTTCCAAAGAAATGTACGAAGGGATCGCACAGGTGAAACAACAGGTTCCGAACACAACAATGATCTTGAATTCAATCGCATCAGGAGATAATATTTGTGCATCAGCAGATTATCAAAAGAACCGATCAAAGATTTTAGGTACAGGAGTGTCACTGTATGAATATATGGGCAGACATTCCACACACGGAAAATCTCTGATCATTGATGATGATATAGCAGTGGTTGGTTCTTACAACTTTGATTGCAGAAGTACCTATGTAGACACAGAAACGATGCTTGTTGTACAAGGAAAAGAGATCACAAAACAGCTGGAAGAAGATTTTAGCAGATTAAAAAGCGGATCTTTGAAAGTGAATCAAGATGGAAGTTATCAAAATGACAAGGATGTAGCAGAACGCACGATGGATAGCAAAAAGCAGGGTATGATCAAGATTTTGTCTTATATCATACAGGCATTTCGTTATTTAGCGTAAACTCTCATCATAATATAGAAGGAAAAGAAAGACATGAAAGATATTAAAATCATATTTTTTGACATTGATGGTACATTGATCGCTATGGATCAAGATACGATTTCAGAAAAAACATTAGAAGCATTAAAGCGACTACAGGAAAAAGGAGTCAAACTTTGTTTGGCAACAGGAAGAGGACCGATGCTTGTCCCACATTTTGAAGGAGTTGAGTTTGATGCATTTCTTACATACAATGGGTCTTATTGCTATGATCACAGTGGAACACTCTATAGCAATTGTATTCCATTAAAAGATATTGAAAGGATCATTAAAAATGCAGACAAAATGGGAAAGCCAGTTGCATTAGCAACGAAAGACCGTATGGCTGCAAATGGAAAAGATCAGGACTTGATCGATTACTATGCATTTGGGAATGCCGAAGTTGATGTAGCAGAAGATTTCGAAGATATAAAAAAAGAAAAAGTTTATCAAGTGTTGATGGGTGCAAGAGTAGAAGAGTATCAAGAGATCTTAAAAGGTGTCCAGGGAGCTGAGATTACGGCATGGTGGGATCGAGCAGTTGACATCATACCGGTCAATGCAGGAAAAGGAGCAGGAATTGAGAAAATGTTAAAATATTATGGCATAGATAAATCTCAGGCTATGGCATTTGGGGATGGCAATAACGATATCGAAATGTTAAAAGCAGTTGGCAATGGAATTGCAATGGCAAATGCATCCGATGATCTGAAAGCAGTGGCAGATGAAATCTGTGGAGATGTTTCGGAGGATGGAATTTATCATTATTGTTTGGAGAAGAGACTGATTTGAGCAGCAGATGAGGGCGATGAATTCTGTCCTCGTTGTGATGCAAATCTTACATTGCAGAAAAGATACTGAATATGGAAAAGCGTACGATGAAACCATTATATGCAAAAGACAAGCGGGATGCATGCATCATCGTAGCAGTGAACTACAGAAAATATGATCTGGGCGATATCGATGAAATACTGGAAAATCAAAGGTTGACGAAATTATCAAAAGGAATTGAATAACGGATTTATTACATCCTCACCATTATGGTGGGGATTTCTTTTTATTCAGAAGTGTACAATTGTAACCAAACAAAAGAAGGAGAAATGAATATGAAGAAGAAAATATTGTTAGGATTAGTGCTTATTTTTCGTTTAATGGATATGGGGTTAGTCGTAGACAATTTGAAGCATATGTAGAAAAAGTAAAAACAAAATTTTCAGATATTGAAACTGACGACAGTGACATAAAATATTTTGAAGCAAAAAATAATAATGGCGATGAAATAGAATTATCATACTATACGGAAATTCAGGTTAGAGTTACAAAGAAATTAGCGGATATTCAATAAATACATAGGAAAATATTTTACAAAAAAATTTCACAAGAGTATAATTAAAGAAATTTAAATTTACGGAGGAAGATCATGAGCAAACTTACAGATTTTATAAAGTTAATGACTGGTCATTTTGACAACAAAGAACAATTTGACAAAATGCAGGCAGAAGGAAAAACCTATCCATATGCAAAACACATCAATACAACATGTAACGATAAAATCAAAAATCTCCCAGAAAACTTCAATGGTACATTTGTTGTAGAAGAAAGTTACTATAAAACAGATGGAAAAAGCCACACATCACCGCATCTTTTTCTTATTTCAGAAAATAATGAAGGAATTGTACTTTCTTCCTATGATATTCCGAATGGAGAAGATAAGAATACATTTTCTTATGATTCTATGAAAGCAGTAGATTACAGTGAACTGAACGAATCAAAAAAATTCACACCAGCACTTTATCGCGAGAAGGATGGTGTCTGGGAAGGCGGCAGTACAAGCCAGTTTTCACCAGTTATGATATTTAAATTATGGGAAAGATTTTCAGAGGATAGTCTGGAGGTATCAGAGATCATAGAAGTAAATGGAAGAAGAACATTTGGATATGATGATCC
>ENA-ORVB01000473-ORVB01000473.1-human-gut-metagenome-genome-assembly--contig:-NODE-473-length-33189-cov-2.71694_pt1 | contig 33189 bp, 22 predicted proteins | sample MGYA00242090_ERZ509231 | MGnify/ENA primary metagenome ERZ509231 (study PRJEB26280, sample SAMEA2338798) | human gut metagenome | biome: human gut; feature: human-associated habitat; material: faeces...
AATCTGTTGGCGGAGTGGACGGGACTCGAACCCGCGACCCCCGGCGTGACAGGCCGGTATTCTAACCAACTGAACTACCACTCCGTTTTCAGAGCTTTTGCATCAGCAGAGAAGCGTATTATACAGAACTTTTCCAATCTGTCAAGAAGTTTTTTTTCCAAAACTCCTCAACTATTTTGACTGGTGGGTGCTGAGAGGGTCGAACTCCCGACCATCGCCGTGTAAAGGCGGTGCTCTACCAACTGAGCTAAGCACCCCCACGGTAAAAGTCCTGCATGACGCCTCGTTGCGCGCTGCAGAACTCGGATTGTACACGATGCCCTAGGCAAAACCATACCGCAAACACGGTATGCCTTGCTCGCTTCGGCCATTCCTCAAACGTGTTCGGCCCGACCGCTTGCGCGGACGGGCCGAACATCATTTCATGCGAGGAACCTCCTTCTCAGAAGGCCCTCTTCCCGCAAGGTCAGGCATGGACCTCAAGCGTGGGAGTCTTGCCCGCACTGCTGGCCTTGGAGGACCTTTCCTCTGCGGCGGACGCAGCGGCTTCGCCGGTCGCGGCCCCTGCTGCAGCTCCAGCCGTTTCAGCTTCGACCGCGAGAGGCTCGGGCAGGCGGACGAGCGCCTGTGCGATCACCTCATCGATGGTCTTCACGGGGATGACCTCGATCTGAGTCTTGGCGGTCTCGGGCACGTCCTCAAGATCGCGCCTGTTGACGTCGGGGATCAGGATCTTCGTGCAGCCCGCACGGACGGCGGCGAGGAGCTTTTCCTTGAGGCCGCCGATTTCGAGCACTTCGCCGTGAAGCGTGATCTCGCCTGTCATGGCGACGTCGGAGCGTACGGGAATTCCCGTCATGGCCGAGATGATGGCCGTGGTCGTGGCGATGCCTGCCGACGGACCGTCCTTGGGCGTCGCACCCTCAGGATAGTGGACGTGAAGGTCGGTTTCGTAGAAGCGCTTCGTGTCGATGCCGAGGTTGGCCGCACGGGCGCGCACGACGGAGCGGGCCGTCTCGACGCTTTCCTTCATCACGTCGCCGAGACTGCCCGTACGCTGCACGCCCCCCTTGCCGGGGAAGATCTGAGCTTCGATAACGAGCATTTCACCACCCACGGACGTCCAGGCCAGGCCGTTGACGACGCCCACGCGCGGCTCCTTGCTGGCAAGGCCGATCGTGTACTTGGCGGGCCCAAGATAGGTGCTGAGGCTTTCAGGCTTGATCACCACCTTTTCAGGCATGCTGCCGCCCTTCTTGTCGGCGGCGAACACAACCTTGCGGAAGATCTTGCCGATGAGACGCTCAAGTCCGCGCACGCCCGCCTCGCGGGTCCAGTAGCGGATGATGTCGACGATGGCCTCTCGGGGGAGGTCGACCTCTTCAGCCTTGAGCCCCGTGGCGCGAAGCTGCTTGGGAATCAGGTGGTGCTCGGAGATGTGGATCTTCTCCTCCTCGGTATAGCCCGAAAGAGAAATCACCTCCATGCGGTCCAGCAGGGCCGGCGGAATGTCGTAGCTGTTCGAGGTCGCCACAAACATCACGTCGGAGAGATCCACCGGAATCTCCATGTAGTGGTCGGCAAACGCGTTGTTCTGTTCGGGATCAAGCACCTCGAGCATGGCCGAAGCGGGATCCCCGCGATGATCCGTGCCCATCTTGTCGATTTCGTCAAGCAGGAAGAGCGGGTTGCGCACGCCGGCACGAATCATGCTCTTGATGATCTGACCTGGCATCGAGCCCACGTAGGTGCGACGGTGGCCGCGAATCTCACTTTCGTCATGCACGCCGCCCAGAGCCACGCGCACATACTTGCGGCCCGTGGCTCGGGCGATGGACTCGCCGAGCGAGGTCTTGCCGACGCCGGGCGCACCCACGAAGCAGAGAATCGGAGACTTCACCTTGCCCACGCGCTTCTGAACGGCGAGATACTCGAGAATCCTCTCCTTCACCTTTTCGAGACCGGAGTGATCCTCGTCAAGAATGCGGGCGGCGGCCTCAAGGTCGCGCGAAACGCGGGACTTCTTCGTCCACGGATAGTCCGTGAGCGTTTCGATGTAGCTGCGCACGACGACGGACTCGGAGCTCATCGCCGGCATCTGGCGCAGGCGGCGAAGCTCGTTGCGCACGGTCTCCTCGGCGTACTTGGGCATCTTCGCCGAGGCGATGCGGGCTTCAAGATCGGCGTATTCTTCATCAGCGCCCTCATCCGTGTCGCCGAGCTCCTTGCGGATGGCCTTGAGTTGCTCGTGGAGATAGTAGTCGCGCTGGTTCTTGTCCATCTGGCGCTTGACGCGGCCGTCGATGCGAACATTGAGCTTCTGAAGATCAATCTGGGTCAGCAGGAAGTCGATCCCATGACGGAAGCGCGCCGCAAGGTCGACCTCGGCAAGCATCTCCATCTTGGCGGCAGCAAGGCCGGACATCTGGCCACAGACAAGGTCAAGCAGACGCTCGGGATCAGTCTCCGCGTCGAAACGGCCCGCAGGCTCGCTCTTTCCAGTGCCGAAGGAGCCGTATTTCTTCCACTCACTCATCAACTGGCGGCGCAACGGCTCAAGCGTGCGCTCTGGGGCGTAGACGGTATGGAGGCGGGTGCAGCGAGCCACAAGCGAGCCGTCACGCTCGAAGAGCGAGTCGACGCGATAGCGGGCGAGGCCCTCGACGAGCATCTTCGAGGTGCCGTCAGCCAGGCCGAAGAACTGCATCACGCTTGCGAGCGTGCCGACCCCGTAGCAGTCGTCCTGCTTGGGCGCATCGGTGTCGGGCTCCTTCTGCGTGACCACGAAAACGTACTTATTGTCGGATTGAAAGGCCTTCCTAGCGGCGTTGACGGAAGCCTCGCGCGCCATGAAGACGGGCACCAGCGTCGAGGGGAAGATCACCATGTCCCGCACTGCGACAGCAGGCACTTCAATTTGTTCGGGGTAAATCACTTCCCCGTCGGTCATGTTGTCCAAATCTCTAGTCCTAGTGAATGTTCGGTTCGGTCTTGAATATATGGGGGCCAGAGCCCCCGTTTTCAAGTCGTATGCAGATCAGTTTCGTCAGTCGCGCTCGATGAGCTCAACGGGTGCGCTCTTCTCGACCGTCTCACGCGTAACGCGCGCCCGCGCGATGTTTCCACGCGTCGGAATGTCGAACATGGCATCAAGAAGCACGCCCTCGACGATGGAGCGCAGGCCTCGGGCGCCCGTCTTGCGGGCGATGGCCTTTTCGGCGACCGCCTTGAGCGCGTCGGGCGTGAACTCGAGTTCGACGTCCTCCATGCCGAGCAGGGCCTGATACTGGCGGACGATGGCGTTCTTGGGCTTCGTGAGGATGGCGATGAGCGCCTCCTCGTCGAGCTCCTGAAGCGCAGCGATCACGGGCAGACGGCCGACGAGCTCGGGGATCAGGCCGTACTTCACGAGGTCGGCGGGCTCGACCTGGCTGTACACCTTGGTGAGGCTCTTGTCGCCGTCCTTGCTGAAGACGCGGCCTCCAAAGCCCATCTCCGCCCTTTCGGTGCGGCGGCTGATGATGCTCTGCATGCCGTCGAAGGCGCCGCCGCAGATGAAGAGGATCTGCGAGGTGTCGACCTGAATCATGGCCTTGCCGGGATTCTTGCGGCCGCCCTGGGCGGGCATGCTTGCCACGGTGCCCTCGACGAGCTTGAGCAGCGCCTGCTGCACGCCTTCGCCGGACACGTCGCGCGTGATCGACGGGTTCTCGCTCTTGCGAGCGATCTTGTCGATTTCGTCAAGGTAGATGATGCCTCGCTGGGCGCGCTCGATGTCGCCGTCGGCGGCCTGCACGAGCTTGGCGACGATGTTCTCGACGTCCTCGCCCACGTAGCCCGCCTCGGTGAGCGTCGTCGCGTCGGCAATGGCGAACGGCACGTCGAGCGCACGGGCAAGCGTCTGCGCCAGCAGCGTCTTGCCGGAGCCCGTCGGACCGATCAGAAGAATGTTTGACTTCTGAAGCTCGACGGAGCGCGCAGCGTCCGCCTGGTTCTTCAGTCGCTTGTAGTGGTTGTAGACCGCCACGGATAGCGTGCGCTTGGCGCGCTCCTGACCTACGACGTACTGGTCGAGCAGGTCATAGAGCTCCTTGGGCTTGGGCAGGGGCTTCTCAGCCTCGGGCTTCGCCTCGGGAGCGCTCTCAGGAGTGGGGCCGCTCCTGAGCTCGTCGTTCATCGAGCGGATGCATTCACCGCAGATCAGTTCGCCGCGAATGCCGGAGAAGAGCTCCTTGCACTCGCTCTCGCTGCGGCCGCAGAAGGAACAGGTTCGCATGTCATTCACCTCGATTCCGCTCAAAGCGCCTTTTCAAGCTCGGCGCGCGTCGTGAAGATGCGGTCGACGAGGCCGTAGTTCATGGCCTCCTCGCCCACGAGCCAGTAGTCACGCTCGGTGTCGAGGGAGACTTCGGAAACAGGCTTGCCGCAGTTGTCGGCAAGAATCTGGTTGAGCTCCTGCTTCGTGCGCAGGATCTGGCGGGCGGTAATCTCGATTTCGGTCGCCTGCCCCTGGATGCCGCCGAGCGGCTGATGGATCATGACGCGGGAGTGCGGCAGCGCATAGCGGCGGCCCTTCTCGCCCGAGCTCAGGAGGAGCGCCCCCATCGAGGCGGCAAGGCCCACGCAGATCGTGCAGACCTTCGGACGAATGAACTTCATCGTGTCGTAGATGCCCATGCCGGCGGAAACGGAACCTCCGGGGCTGTTGATGTAGAAGTAGATGTCCTTGTCCGGATTCTCGCTCTCGAGGAAGAGCATCTGTGCAATCACGAGGCTCGCGGACTGGTCGTTCACCTCACCCGTAAGGAAGATGATGCGGTCGCGAAGGAGGCGCGAATAGATGTCGTAGCTGCGTTCGCCGCGGCCGGTGTCTTCAATGACATAAGGGACTAGCATTTTTTTATTCGCCTTGTGGAAAAAGGGGTATCTGCCGATTGTAGCGGAGCGAGCGGAAAAGCTCCCGCCTGCGGACCACGGAAAAGAAAAAAGAGGCATCCGGCGTGTTGTCCGTGATGCCTCTCGAGTCGATCAGGGCCGGCGCGGCAGGCCGCGCCCGCAAGTCTGACGTTGTCCCGTTCGTTAGAACTGGCCGGCCATCAGCTTGTCGAATTCAACCGTTTCCTCAACGGTCTTGGCCTTGGCGAGGATCCATTCGGTCACGTTGTTTTCCGTGGCCTGGGCGCGGAGGTTGCCCACGCGGTTCTGGTCCTTCATGATGTACTCGATGACTTCTTCCGGCTTTTCGTAGCTGGAAGCGATATCGGCGGCGATTTCACGAACCTGTTCGTCGGAACCGGAGATATTTTCCTGAGAGATCAGGGCTTCGACGAAGAGGCCGAGGCGCACGCGGCGTTCAGCCTGCGGCTTGAAGGCGTCGACGGGCATGGCGGGCATCTTCTTGACGTCGATGCCGCGGCCGGCGAGGTCGCTTTCCATCTGCTGGCGGAGGGCTTCGCACTGGTCGTTCACGAGAACGGTCGGAAGGGCGAAGTCGCAGGCGTTGGCGGCGGCTTCCATCACTTCGGCCTTGGTCTTCGTTTCGAGGCGGGCCTTGACTTCGCGTTCGAGGTTGGCGCGGATTTCAGCGCGCATGGCTTCAACACCACCCTTGACGCCGAGGCTGGCGGCGAATTCGTCGTCAACTTCCGGGTAGGCGGGTTCGGCGACTTCGACGACTTCAACGTCGAATTCAACGGCCTGACCTTCGAGTTCCTTGATGCCGTAGTCGGCGGGGAAGATCATCGGGAAGGTCTTCTTTTCACCGGCAGCCATGCCCGTGACGGCGGCTTCGAACTCGGGGAGCATGCGGCCCTGGCCGAGAACGAACACGTAGCCTTCGGCGGAACCGCCCTGGAATTCAACGCCGTCCTTCTTGCCCTTGAAGTTGAGCTTGACGCGGTCGTCGTTGGCGGCGGCGCGTTCCACGACGTTGTACGTGGCGCGCTGGCGGCGCATGACGTCAATCGTCTTTTCGACTTCGGCGTCCGTCACCGGGCAGACGTAGCGCTTGAGTTCGACGGCGGAGAAGTCGGGAACCTGAACGTCAGGGAACACTTCGAACTTGGCCGTGAAGTGCATGTTCTCCTTGTCCTCTTCGTTCTTGGCGGCGTCGATGCGCGGATAGCCGGCAATGCGGAGCTCGCTTTCGGAGGCGGCCTTCTGCCAGGCTTCGCCGACGAGCTGGTTGATGGCTTCGTCATAGGCCTGCATGCCGTACATGCGGCGGACCTGAGCGGCCGGAACGTGACCCTTGCGGAAGCCCGGGAGCTTGGCGTTCTTGCCGTAGTTCTTCAGGGCCTTTTCGGTGAGTTCTTCAGCGGAAGCGTAGGAAACGACCAGATCGAGCGTGCGTTCGAGCGGGTTGACCTTGGCGACCTCTTCGGTCTTGACGGTTTCTTGTTCAGTCATCGCAGTAGTCTTTATAAAAGTCCGCCCGCTTGACGCGCGGCGGAATTTGTGGAAGAGATCCGTCCCTTTGCAGAACGGACCGCGTGAAAAATCCTTTCCAGAGCGAAGCGCACCCGCATGCGGCGGACCGTCGTTCGTTCTCTTCTATAAAAAGAGCATCCGCCGGCTTCTGATGTCGGCGGACCTGAATTTTTTAATTATAGCGGAGAAATTCAGCTGTTGTTTCAACGGGTTCCTGCGGGAAACCCGCTCCCCGCACTGAATTCGGCCTCGATTCAGGCGCCGTCCTCCTCTTGTGCAGGAGACGCCTTCCTCCGCATCCGCACGGCCAATTGCTTACAATTCCTGCGACGAGGCTCTTTCGAGCTTGCTAGAATTTTTCTCCCGTTCAATCCGGCCTGCGCCGGCCCTCATCTTCCTCCTGCCTTCAGAACCATGCGGTCCCGTCTTTCCCTTCTGACCATCTCCTTCGCCATGCTCTCCCTTCTTGCAGGCTGCGCAACTGCGCCCAGGGGGACGAACACTGATGCGGGGACGCAACAGGAAGTCACGAGTACCCGCCGTCACACGACCGCAGAACGCTTTGCAAAGACCACCGACAACGAACTCTACAACGAGAGGATCGCTCAGGTGTCAAGGGACATACGCGCCATCTGCACCTCGCCAGCAAACCGTCCTTACTATGCGAAGACGCCCTGCCTGCCCTCGGGCATGACGGAAGCTCACCTCAAGGACGGCTCGCGCATCACCCCGGAGGCGCGACGCGTCGCTGAGCGCGTCTTTGCAAGCCTGCACAAGCTCAACGAGGACACCCGCAGCCTGATGATCTCCTCGGGAGACGCCCACCTCATCAAGCTTGCGCGCCATTCCCGTGAAATGGTCGATCCAAAAATCTCCGCCCTGCAGTCCTCGCTTCTCAAGGGCGCCATGACCTGGGCCGAGTACAACCGCGCCCGTCTCGAGGTCTACGATGCAAGCAGGACGGGCGCTCCCGCCGAATGACACGCCATCAGGCTCAAGGTCAGGACATCCGCGCCCTGAATTCCTGTAGAATGCGTTGTTCGTGCGGGGATGGCGAAATTGGTAGACGCACCAGGTTTAGGTCCTGACGCCGTTGAGGCGTGTCGGTTCGAGTCCGATTCCCCGCACCAAGGATTAAGAAAGAAAAGGGAGACGCTTCCGAGTGTCTCCCTTTTCTTCATTCAGCCCGCCGCAGGGCAAATGGGGCGCGGCCGTGCGCACCCCTTCACAAGTCAGTGCTTGTGACCGCAACCGCAGCCGCAGGCGCCTTCCTCGTGATGATGGTGATGATGCTCTTTACCGTCATGATGATGGTGGTGCTCGCCGCAACCGCACTCATCTTCATGGTGGTGATGATGTTCGCCACAGCCGCAACCACACGCCTCCTCGTGGTGATGGTCATGACCGCCGCAACCGCAGCCGCATTCCTCTTCGGCATGATGGTGGTGATGGCCGCCACAGCCGCAGCTGCACTCTTCCTCGTCGTGGTGGTGCCCGCCGCAGCCACAGCCGCATTCCTCTTCGCCGTGATGGTGATGATGACCGCCGCAGCCGCAACCGCCGCCACAGCCGCAACCGCAACCGCCTGCATGACGCTCGATGCGGACGGGTTCGAAGGCCTCTTCGACCTCGGTGACCTCGAGACCGATCATGCCGAGCATCTTGGCGATGTTCGGGAGCGGCCGAACGGCGAAGCCCTCGGGAGCTTCGGCCACTTCGACGCCGCGGTTGATGAGGGCGCCGACGGCCTCCTGCATCGTGCGCAGGTCGCCCGTCACGTGAAGAACCTTTTCAACGGCGGGACGCACGACCCAGAACTGGCCTGCGTCGTCAACGAAAACGTCGTTGACGAAGAGCGGGCGCTTTTCCTCAACGGAGACGGCGATCACGCCTTCGGGCGTTTCAAAGGAGTCCTCCCAGGCCATGCGCTGGGCGGACGTGAGAACGAGCTGCTTGGCGCGGGCGAGAATGGGCTGGGCAGGGGCCGCTTCGGGCGGCAGGAGCTTGGTAAAAGTCGTCATTTTGAATTCCTGTGAGGCCGGCGCCTCGCGAAGCGACAGGCTTCGCCCTCAGGCGCCGACAAGTGTCTACCCATTTTAAGCAAAGAGAATCATTCGCGTGTAAGAAAACTTTGCGCCCGGCAAAGGCTATTCGACAGCGGCCGCCAGCGCATCGGAAAGACGGTCGACGGCAATGACCTCGAGGCCCTCGACGGGCGTTCTCGGCGCATTGGCGCGCGGAATCACGGCCTTTGCGAAGCCAAGCTTCGCCGCCTCACGAAGCCTTTCCTGACCTCTGGGCGCAGGCCTGATTTCTCCGGCGAGGCCCACTTCGCCGAAGACAACGAGACCGCGGCGCAGGGGCTTGTTTCGAATGCTCGAATAGATGGCGCACAAAAGCGCGAGATCGGCCGCTGGCTCCGAGATCTTCACGCCGCCCACGGCGTTGACGAAGACGTCCTGATCAAAGCAGCCCACGCCCGCGTGGCGGTGCAGGACCGCAAGAAGCATGGCAAGGCGCTGCGAGTCCACGCCGAGGGCAAGCCTCCTCGGCGCGGGCAGGTGCGTGGCGTCGACGAGCGCCTGAATCTCAACGAGAAGCGGGCGAGTGCCCTCCTGCGTCACCAGCACGCTCGACCCGGGAATGTCGGACTTGTATTCGGAGAGGAAGATGGCCGACGGGTTCGTCACGCCGCGAAGACCGTGATCCGTCATGGCGAAGACGCCGAGCTCGTTCACGGCGCCGAAGCGGTTCTTGAAGGCGCGCACGAGACGGAAGTTCGAGTGCTGGTCGCCCTCGAAATAGAGCACCGTATCGACGATGTGCTCGAGAATTCGAGGACCGGCAAGAGAGCCGTCCTTGGTGACGTGACCGACGAAGATGAGGGTCGTACCCACGGTCTTGGCCATGCGCGTGAGTCTTGCGGCGCACTCGCGCACCTGAGAAACGGAACCCGGCGCGCTGTCAAGCTGGCTTGAGAAGATGGTCTGGATCGAGTCGATCACGACGTACTCGGGCTTGCGGCTAGAAATCACGCTCTCGATATGCTCGAGCTCGATTTCACTCATGAGGGTGAGGCCGCGGGGCTCGAGCTGAAGGCGCTGCGCCCTGAGCGCGATCTGCGTGGGGCTTTCCTCGCCCGAAACGTAAAGCGCCGAATGGCCGAGCTCGACGAGTCTGGCCATGACCTGCAGCAGAAGCGTCGACTTGCCGATGCCGGGGTCGCCGCCGATCAGGGCGACGCATCCCTTCACAAGCCCGCCTCCCATGACTCGGTCGAATTCGCCGAGTCCCGTCACGGTGCGGGGGATCTCCTCGATCGCCACGTCGGAGAGGTCCTGCAGGGAGCCCGTCGTGTCGACGAAGCCGCCTGCGGAGCGCGGGGAGCCCGCACCGTAGCGGGCGGCGGCGCCCTGCGACACCTTGAACTCCTGGAGCGTGTTCCAGGCCTTGCAGTGCGGGCACTGTCCCTGCCACTTGGCAGTCGTGCCGCCGCACTCATTGCAGACGAATTCGGTTCTGGTCTTGGTCGTGCGAGGTGCCATCGGTTGCCGTATGTCGGTTGTCAGTGCTTGATTTGAAGCGGAACGCGGCGTGCAAGCGCGCAGATGAGCTCATAGCCGATCGTGCCTGCAGCGGCCGCCACTCGGTTGACGGGCAGGTGCCTGCCCCAGAGCTCCACGCGGCTGCCGAGGCCTGCGGACGGGATGTCGGTGATGTCGATCTCGAGCATGTCCATCGAGACGGCGCCCACGAGCGGCGCGATGGCGCCCTCGACCCACGTGGGAGAGCCGTCGGGCATCGAACGTGGATAACCGTCCGCGTAGCCGCAGGCAACGATGCCCACGCGCGTGGGACGCTTGGCGATCCAGCGCGAGCCGTAGCCCACGGCCTCGCCCGGCGCAATCTCCTGAACGGCGATGATCTTCGCCGAGAGCGTCATGGCGGGAATGAGGCCGAGCTCCTCGGAGGAAATGTGGGAGTCAGGGCTCACGCCGTAAAGCGCAACGCCCGCACGCACGCCGTCACCTCCCACTTCGGGATGCCAGAGGATGGCAGCGGAGTTGGCCATGCAGGCCGCCGTGGCGGAATGCGCGAGCCTGCCCATGCGGGTGAGCTGTCGGGAGACCGATGCGGGCGCATCGCCGAGATAGCTCGGCTCGGCGTTGGCAAAGTGCGTGACGACGCCCATCACCTTCACGCCCGGAATGGACGTGAGGAGGTCGTAGATCGTGCCCACCTCGACGGGCAGGAAGCCCAGACGGTTCATGCCCGAGTTCACCTTGATGTGAACCTTCACCTCACGCAGCTGGAGACGCTTGAGAATGTCGATCTGCCACATGGAGTGGACGACCGTCTCGACGTCAAGGTCCTGAAGCGGCTCGATGTCCGTTTCATCGAAGAAGCCCTCCAGAAGCAGCACGCGCTTGTGCCAGCCCGCGCGGCGCGCGCGTTCGGCGTCGCACAGGTCGATGGTCGCAAAGCCGTCCGCATCGGCGAAGGCCTCGACGGCATTCTCAAGACCGTGGCCGTAGGCATTGGCCTTGACGACCGCCCAGAGGGTGCGATCGCCGACACTCTCACGAAGGCGGGCAAGATTGTGCTTCAGCGCCTGAATATCAATTTCAGCGTATATGGGACGGGGCACTCGAATACTCTTCTTTCATAAGTCAAGGGAACCCGCACGGGGCGTCTCGTGCAGAAACCCGTTAATGTTACTCGCCTGCGCCGCGATTCGTTCGAATTTCACAATTTGAAAGTGACTCGGCCCACCTCCCGCCTCTCCCCGTTCTCGAAAGGAATTTGCACCGAATGTTTACGTACGCCCTCAGGCAAGGTAGACTTAACGGATTGACCTCCAACCATTCAGGCTCATTCACAGGCTTTTATGAACCGCGGCTTCTATACCATCATGTGCGCGCAGTTCCTGTCGTCTCTGGCCGACAACGCACTGCTCATCGCTGCCATCGCCCTTCTGACGAGCATCAACGCTCCTGACTGGATGACGCCGCTCCTCAAGCTCTTTTTCGTGGTGAGCTACGTGTGCCTCGCCGCCTGGGTGGGCATCTTCGCAGACTCGATGCCCAAGGGCCGCGTCATGTTCCTGACGAACTTCGTCAAGGCGGTCGGCTGCCTGCTGATGCTCTTCGGCGGCCACCCACTTCTCGCCTACGCGATCGTGGGCGTGGGCGCTGCGGCCTACTCGCCCGCGAAGTACGGCATTCTCACCGAGCTTCTCCCGCCGCAGAAGCTCGTTGTCGCCAACGGCTGGATCGAGGGCCTCACGGTTGGTTCCATCATTCTCGGCGTTGTGCTCGGCGGTGTTCTCATCAAGCCTGAGATCGCACAGTCCATCCTCGATTTGTTCCATCTTGATGCTCTCGGCCTGTCGAGCTTTGCCGAGGCCGCCATCTTCGCAATCGCCTTCGTCTACCTCGCCGCCTCGGCCGTCAACCTCGCCATTCCCGACACGGGCGTGCGCTATCCCCCGCAGAAGTTCGACCCCGTCGACTCCATCAAGGGCTTCGTCAAGAGCTGCCGTCTTCTCTGGAGCGACCGTCTCGGTCAGATCTCCCTCTCCGTCACGCTCTTCTGGGGCGCAGGCGCAGTGCTTCAGTTCCTCGTTCTCAAATGGTGCGACCACGCGCTCGGCATGGATCTCTCTCAGGGTGCCGTCATGCAGGCCGTCGTGAGCCTCGGCATCGCCGTCGGCGCCTTCCTCGCCGCCGCCAAGGTTCCTCTCAAGAAGTCCCTCAACGTTCTGCCCATGGGCATCTGCATGGGCGTGCTCGTCGTGGGCGCCTCCTACTTCACGCGCGACATTGCGCCCGCAGGCGGCCTCTCGCTCTTCGGCTTCGAGCTTTCCTGGGCCGTCATGATCGCCGGCCTCATCATGATCCTCGTGGGCATCTGCGCGGGCTTCTTCGTCGTTCCGATGAACGCGCTCCTGCAGCACCGCGGCCATGTCCTCATGAGCGCGGGACGCTCCATCGCCGTGCAGAACTTCAATGAGAACTCCTCCATCCTCGTGATGCTCGGCGTCTACTCCCTGCTCATCAAGGCCGACCTCTCGGTTCCCGCCACGATGATGATCTTCGGCGTCTTCGTGAGCATCTCCATGCTGCTCGTCATCCTCAAGCACCGCCGCAATCAGGCCGAGTACGACAGCACCCACCTGATCGGCGAAAGCACCCGCCACGTGACTGAAGAGCACTGATCAGCATCACCAAGGCACCCTCCCGAACGGGCCCTGCACGACAGCACGGGCACGTTTCCGTTCATGGCTCCCAGCCATGAAGCGCAAAAAGCCAAACGCCCTCTCCTCGCCAGCAAACAACACAGCAACCACCTGCCCCCCATCGAAAGCCCCCTCAAAGCCTTAGGAAACGCGAGTACAAGAAAAAGCGGACCGCCTCCACGTCGGGAGAACGGTCCGCCTGAAGACGTCAGGAGAAAGTCCCTGTCTTATACGGCGGCGGGAACTGCCTCGTCATCCTTTTCATCCTTGCCGAGATCATGGTTCACCATGGCTGCAACCGTGGAGTCGGACCAGACGTTGAGCGTCGTTTCGATCATATCGATGACGGCGTAGAAGGGCAGGATCACGCCCATGAGCATGATGGGCACGTTCATGCTTGCGAGAAGACTCGCCGAAAGGAAGAAGCAACCCATCGGAACGCCTGCGTTGCCCACGGCCGCGAGGGTCGAGATCAGGATCCAGGCGGCGAGCATCGGCAGCGTCACCTCGGCACCCGCATTCTGCATCAGGTAGACGACCGTAACGAGGATGAAGGCGGCGCAGCCGTTCATGTTGATCGTCGTGCAGATCGGCAGCACGAAGCGGGAGACGGGGCGAGCGACGCCCACGTTGTTTTCCGCGCAGGACATCGTGACGGGCAGCGTGCCGGCGGAGGACTTCGAGAAGAAGGCGACGGCAAGCGCAGGCGCCATGCCCTTGGCGACGCGGATCGGATTGACGCCGCGGGCAAGCATGAGAAGCGGCAGCACGACGAGCATCTGGATGAAGTTGGCGGCGAGAATGACGCCGAAATAGGTGCCGAGACCGCCGATCTCAACGCCCTTGTTCATCTCAACGACAAGCGCGGAGATGAAGCCGAAGATGCCGATCGGAAGCACGCGGATGAGCCACTTCACGAGAATGAAGAGGACCTCCTGAGCGCCCGTGAAGAAGGCGAGCAGCACCTCCTGCGAGCGGCTGTCGCGCGGCAGGCGGGAGATTGCGATGCCGATGGCGGCGGAGACGAGCAGGACAGAGAGCACGTTCGCGGAGAGGAACGGCGCCAGGAAGTTATCCGGAATCACGGACTGGATGTACTCGAGATAGGAGTGCTCCGCCACCTGCGGCGCGATGGCGCCCGCCGTCATGGCGACGTTGGCGGGAGACATGGCGACGTAGAGGACGGCGGCGAGCGTGGCCGCCAGAATCGTCGTGAAGAGCGTGTAGAAGATCGTGTGGCGGAAGATGCGGCCAGACTCGCTCGAACGGGAGATCGAGGCGAGCGTCGCGATGATCGACACGGCGATGATCGGAATGCTGATGAACTTGAAGAGGCGAATGAAGATCGAGCTCACGAAGTCCGCGAATGCATGGATCGTCTCGCCGCCCCAGAGGCCGCTGCAGACGCCGAGCACGATCGCAACGAGATAGGCGGCCGCCATGGCGGTCTGGGAACCCTTGACGCGGGGCCTGGCTTCGTCGGGGGATTGAGTCATCTGGGAGTTTCCTTCTTGTTTTTGAAAAACTGCAGTGCTGCGGAACCGCAACAGTCTTTTCGAAGTGTATACCCGAGCAACTCGCTCAGGTATATCCCCGCATCCTCATTTTGCGTCAACAAAAATCAGGCATGTTTTCCCGGCTTGCAGCAGTAGCGAACCGATCCATCTAAGCACAACTGCCTAGTTCGACTCACCGTAATCCAAAGGCGTCTGCCCCGCAGGGTAACGCCGCCTTCTGACGACAACAGACGAAAAAGAGGCGGAAGACCGTGAGACCAGTCCTCCGCCTGTCAAAAGGCCTTCCGGAGAAAAAGGAAAAACCGGAAGGCATTCCAAGACAACTTGTTCCGTCTTCGCCCTTTTTCTCTCAGAGCCCAATGAGGCGCTCGGGATGGGAGTAGACGTTGGCGCGGCTGCGACGGCAGAAGGCCGCAAGCGTGATCCCGCACTCTCGTGCAAGTTCGACGGCGAGCGCCGTCGGTGCGGAGACGGCGAAGATGATCTCGACGCCGCACATGGCCGCCTTCTGAACCATTTCGTAGGAGGCTCTGGAGCTGATGACAAGCGCGCCGTCACGCCAGCCCCTGCGGGCACGAAGACCGAGCAGCTTGTCAAGCGCGACATGCCTGCCGACGTCTTCGGCGCCGCCCGCAAAGCTTCCGTCGGGACGAACCCAGACGGCGGCGTGGGTGCAGCCCGTGATGCCGCCGAGGCGCTCGACACGCTCCAGATAGCCGAGGGCGTCGGCATAGGCCGCCATCGGGAAGGTCTGCTCGTGCGGCACGACCCGCTTTTCGCGCACGGCCTCTCCAAGACTTTCGACGCCGCAGATGCCGCAGCCCGTGCGGCCCGTCATCGAGCGGCGGCGGTCCTTGAGCTTCCAGAAGCATTCGGACGAAATCGTGAGGTCCACCTCGATGCCGCCGCGGCAGGCCTCGCGCACCTCGCAGGCATAGAGATGCGAGGCGTCGGGAATGATGCCCTCGGCAAGCGAGAAGCCGAGCGCGAATTCTTCGAGCATCGAGGGAGAGGCCATCATGACGGCGTGCGAGATGCCGTTGTAGACAAGCGCAACGGGAACCTCCTCTGCCACCCAGTCGAGCGCAGGCTCGTCTGCATTCATGCGAAAGACCTCGACCTCGCGGGCCCCCAGACGCTCGACGCCGCCCATGGAGACGGGCATGCAGGTCCCCGCCTCAATGGCGGTCGAAAGCGCGTGTTCGGCCTTGTTCAAATAAGCGCATCCCATGTTCGTCTCCCGTGCGTTTCGTGCCAGCGGCGTCTCGTTGCGGAAATATTGATCCTCAGGCTTCCTTGCCCTCAACGGCGTTCTGATAGAAGAGCTCAAGCCCCGTCATGACGATCTGCTCGACGTCGGCGCAGAAGTTGAGCTCCTCTCCCGCGAAGATCGTCGGGAAGGCGGCATGACAGCCGGCGCAGACGTGCAGGCGGCACGTTTCGTCGGTCTCGTCATGGATGTAGGAGAGGTCCGACACGGCCTGATCGCCGCAGACGGCGCAGCGGATGCGCTCGAAGACCCAGTGTGCGCCGCAGCACGTGCACCAGAGCTGCTTGACGTGTCCGTTGAGCGGCGTGTCGGTCACGCTCGCGACGGCGGCGTCGGAGCCGCAGACGGGGCAGTGAAGCGGACGGTTGTGATGCGTCGTGTCGGTGCCCGTTCTGGCGATGCGGCGGCTGCCTTCGTCGGCCGCCTCGTCAAGGAAGACGCGAAGCGCGAGGCCGAGCACGGGAAGAAGGAAGATGTCAAGAAGGTCGTCCTCGCCCGCGTGCACCTCGACGGCATGGAGATACCCCATCGGATCACGACCTGCGCTCTCAAGGAGCTCAGCCGACGCAAAGCGCCTCCAGTCGATGGCTCGGCAGGCTTCGAGCATGTCGCCCTCGATCTCGTCGTTGTCGAGAAGGGCCGCCGCGATGGCGTCGACCGTCTGCAGGAAGCGCTCCGAGTCAATCCTGACGGGACGGAGCGAGAGAAGCGTCTCCTTGCCCAGACGGGCGGCCTCGATCTCTTCGTCAGTCCACTCGGGAGCTTCAGCGGCAAGCTGTGCGCGCAGATCCGCCGCCTTGAGCAGCGCGGGCGCAAAGAGCGCGAGACGCGCGACGACGCTTTCGTCCTGGTGACCGGCGGCACGGGCAAGGGCCCTTTCGATCGACTTGCGGTTGAGCATGTGACTTTCCTTTTTTTCAAGGCACTCCGTGCCGTAAGCCCGGAATGCGCGTTTTCTGATTGTGGATTCGGCGCCTCTTCGGGCGTCCGGAAAGAGGTCTCCAAGTCTCTAGAGGCCTCTTTCCGGACGAGCCCCCTGCGGGGCCCGTCCGGGGGTCGTCGGCGTCGCAGAAGCACCGGCGGCTCTTTCGGAGAGTTCGGAAAAGCTTCCCCTTACTTTTCCTTGCCGTCCTTTTCAACGGTCACGTTCTTGCCAAGGGCGATTTCCTCATTCGCCCAGTAGCCCCAGTGGTAGACCGCGTCGGACTCGCTCACCTTGCCGTCGCCGAACATGATGCGGGCGGTGCCGCGATACGGCTGGAAGATGCCGGCGCCGAGATAGATGTGGGCGATGCCGACAAAGACGGTGAGGAAGAAGAACACGTCATGCACGAGGTGTGCAAGAAGCAGCGTTTCAGGGGCGAAGTCGACCTTGAGGCCGGAGCCGGTCGGGAAACCCGTGTTGAGCCAGAGCACGATGCCCGAGAGCGCGAGCATGATGCAGAAGAACAGCAGGGCGCCGTCGGCGAGACGCTGGGCGGACTTCACGTGGTGCTGCGGGGGCATGTGAACCTTGCCCGGCGCAAACAGATAGAACGGGAATTTCATGGCCCAGGTCACGTCGTCCTTGTCCCACTTGCCGAAGATGTCCTCCTTGAAGAGGTGCACGAAGCCGGCGGGCGACTTCAGCACGGCGAAGAGCGGAACGAGGATGAACGGAACCGCGAGGACGCGATGGAGCATGCGCATGGTCTGGGTGAACTCACCGCCCATAATGCCGCCGCCGAGGCTCGGAACGAACACGAACACGCCGGTGACCGCGAGCAGGATGCAGGCGACGGCGGCAACGCCGTGAGTCACGCGGGTGAGCAGAGAGTGACGCTGAATGTATCTGGTCATTCTGAGTCTCCTATTACTTGCCGGAGGCTTCTTTTTCAAGAAGCTCCTTGACTTCACGATCGGCGGTGGCGCGCTGTTCAGGCGTCCAGTGCTTCTTGGCTTCCTCGACGGTCACCTTTTCGCGGCGGTAGCCGGTGGCGGCGACGAAGGAAACGGCGAGGCCGGCGAGCACCGCAGCGGTGCCGACACCGGTCACCGTGCGCATGGCGTTCATCATGCCGATCATCTTGTTGGGCTTGGGATCGGTCGGGAGGCCATAGGCTTCGTGACCGAACTGGCAGACCTGCAGCACGTGCAGACCGCCCATCTCGTTGACGCCGTAGAGCTCGGCCTTGTCAAAGCCCTTCTTCTTGAGGAACTCGACTCGCTTCTGACCGAGCGCGATCATTTCGTCGCGCGGGCCGAACTTGAGCGCCTCAGGCTGGCAGGTCTTGACGCAGGCCGGGATGCCGCCCTCTTCGAGACGGTCGATGCAGAGCGTGCACTTGTCCACGCAGCCGTCCATCGGACGGAAGCGGGGCACGTCGAACGGGCAGGCGGACTGGCAGTACGTGCAGCCGTTGCACTTGTCCGTGTCGTACGCGACGACGCCGTTCTCCTTCTTGTAGAGGGCGCCGGACGAGCAGATCGCAACGCAGGCGGCGTCCGTGCAGTGGTAGCACGAGCGGCGGCCGATTGCGAAGTTGATCGGCTGGTACTTGTTGCCGGACTCCTTCTCGTCGAACGTCATCACGAGACGCGTGTCGCCGTTGAGGTCAGGCGGGTTCTGATACGTGCCCGAGAACTTGTTCTCGTTGAGGCCGAGCTTCGAGGGAAGCATGTTCCACTGCTTGCACGCAACCTGGCAGCCCTTGCAGCCGGTGCAGTGCGAAGAGTCGAACAGCATGGCGACTTCTTTAGTGTTTGCCATCATTCATCTCCATTGGCACGCCGTCAGGCTGCCTTCTCAAGGTTGACAAGGAACGCCTTGTATTCCGGAATGTACGAGTTCGGGTCACCGACGTTGGGAGTGAGGTCGTTCACGTTGTCGCCGGTGGCGAGCTTCGTCGCCCAGGAGAAGTGGTGCGGCATGCCGACCACGTGCGTGAGCTTGCCGTCGATCATCATCGGCTTCATGCGGATGGTGATCATGGCGTCGACCACGACGGAGCCTCGGTTGTTCCAGACTCGGACCTTGTCGCCCGGACGAATGCCCTTTTCCTTCGCAAGCTCTTCGGAAAGCTCGATGAAGTTGCTCGGGATGAGTTCGTTGAGCCACGGGATGTTGCGGGTCTGCGTGCCGGACTGCCAGTGCTCGACGACGGAGTAGGTCGTGACCACGTACGGGTAGTCCTTGATGCTGCCGCGGCGGACCGACGGGTCCTCCGTGAAGCGAGCGCACGGGTTGCCGCCTGCACCGTTGAGGAGGTTCTTCACCGGAGCCTCATGCGGTTCGAAGTGCTCGGGCAGCGGACCGTCGGCCATCGAGTAGGCGAAGAGACGGGCGTTCTGCTCCCAGGTCATGAAGAAGGCGTTGTCGTCGGGGGCCTTGGCCGTGACGAAGTCGCCCACGTCGTTCTGGAGCCACTTCTTGCCGTCCCATTCGACGAGCACGCGCTTCGGATCCCAGGGCTTGCCCTTCGGGTCGGCGGAACAGCGGTTGTAGAGGATGCGGCGGTTGGCGGGCCAGGCGAAGGACCAGCCGGGGAAGAGACCGAGACCGGTCGGGTCTTCCTTCGAGCGGTTTGTCATCGGCTGCTTCATCGGGTCTAGCTTCTGGGACTCGTTGTTGTAGTAGCCCGAGAAGATCCACATGCCGCAAGCGGTCGTACCGTCAGCCTGAAGCTGGCCGTAGCCCTTGAGGAGCTTGCCGTCGCCGACCGTGTAGCCGTTGAGGGCCCAGCAGAGGGCGCGCAGATCGGGCTTGCCGTCGATCGTGTAGTCGAAGTTCGTCTTCAGGATCTGATCCGGGCAGGCGCCGCCTTCCTTCTTGTAGAGCTCGACGATGTTCTTCCAGAGAAGCATCATCATCTCGAAGTCGGAACGGCATTCTCCCGGCGGCTCGATGGCCTTTTCACGCCACTGGATCCACCGACCGGAGTTGTTGATGGAGCCGATTTTTTCATAGATGAGCGCGGCGGGAAGGAAGTAGACCTCGGTCTTGACGTCCTCGGGCTTCATGTCCGGAGCTTCCCAGAAGGTCGAGGTCTCCGTCTGGAACCAGTCGGCGACGACGAGCCAGTCGAGGTTGGCCATCGAGTGGCGGGCGTGCTTGCCGTTCGGGGTGGAATGCATCGGATTCATGCCCCAGCAGAAGTAGCCCTTGATCTTGTTGTCGCGCATGTCGTTGAACGACATGATCGTGGAGTAGTCGCCGTAGTCGAGCTTCGGGCTGATCTTCGGCAGCAGGTCGTAGCAGTAGTCGTTCTCGACCGTGGCGTTGGCGCCGAACCATTCGCGAAGCTGGGAGATCCAGAACTTCGGCTTGTTGGCATAGTAGCCCGCGGCGTACGTTTCCTTCGAAAGATAGTCGGCGAGCTTCGGGTGAGCCTTGCCGGTCGGCCAGGAGAGATAGGCGGGAGCCTGATGCGAGCTTGCGCCGACGTCGGTCGAACCCTGAACGTTCGGTTCGCCGCGAAGGGCGTTGATGCCGCCGCCCGCTATGCCGATGTTGCCGAGCAGAAGCTGGATGACGCACATGGCGCGGCAGTTCTGGGAGCCGTAGGTGTGCTGCGTCTGACCGAGGGCGTAGAGGATGGAGCCCGCCTTGTCGGGACGGCCGGTGGAGGCGAAGACCTCCCAGACCTTCTTCATGACGTCGGGATCCATGCCGGTGACGCGCGTGACGAGCTCGGGCGTGTAGCGGGCATAGTGACGCTTCATGACGTTGAGGACGCAGTTCGGATCCTGAAGGGTCATGTCGCGCTTGAGGACCTTGAGGTCAGGCGTCTTGAACTTCGGCGTGCCCGGACGGTTGACCCAGGCGAAGGCGGAGCCTTCGGAAGTGTCCCAGACGGCCTTGTGATCGACGTCGTAGCCCCAGGTTTCATTGTCGTAGCGCTTCGTTTCCGGATCCCAGCCGGAAAAGAGGCCGTGATCGACGTCGAACTTGAAGTCGGGACGCAGCAGGCAGGCGGCGTTCGTGTAGTGCAGGACGTATTCCTTCTGGAAAAGGTCGTTCTGCAGGATGTAGTTGATCAGGCCGCCGTAGAAGGCAAGGTCGGAGCCCGGACGGATGCGGGCGTAGATGTCGGCGCGGGCGGCCGAACGGGAGTAGCGCGGATCGACCACGATCCACGTGGCACCCTTGTCTTGGGCGCGCTCGACCCAGCGGGAGGAGAGCGGATGGTTTTCGACGTTGTTCGAACCGATCGACATGATGACGTCGGAGTTGGCGAAGTCGCACCAGTGGCTCGTCATGGAGCCGCGGCCGAACGACGGCGCAAGACCGGAAACGGTCGAAGAGTGACAGACGCGGGTCTGGTTGTCGATGGCGAGGACGCCGAGGCTGCGCGCGAACTTCTGCACGAGCCAGCCTTCCTCGTTGTTAAGCTGGGCGGCGCCTAGGCTGGCGATGCCGTCGCAGCGATTGACCGTCACGTCGCCTTCCTTCTCGACGAAGGTGGCGTCGCGAGTCTTCTTGACGTGCCTGGCAATTTCAAGAGCGGCCTGATCCCAGGAAAGACGCTCCCAGGTCTTGCTGCCCGGACGGCGAACCATCGGATAGAGCACGCGGTCCGGATGAAGCTGGGCGCGGCGATCCTTCGTCACGATGTTGCGAAGGCCCCACATGGCGGCGCCCTTCGGGCACAGGCCACCAAGGTTGACCGGATGATCCGGGTCGCCTTCAAGATTGATGAGTTCGCCGTTTCGCGTCGAGCAGATCGTGCCGCAGCCGCCTGAGCAGTAGCAGCAGATGTTCGTCGTTTCATTCACGCTGGTGAGCTTGTAGGGCTTCTTGGAGCCGCCGGCCGCATGGGCAGCCGCGCCGGCAAGACCGGACGCAGCACCGCCGCCGAGAAGCAAACCACGCTTGAGAAAACTTCTGCGAGATACTTCCATGGGGGATCCTTCTTGGAAAGTTGTTGTTCTTGCCGTCGCATGAGCGATGCACCGAATCAGGGGCGGCGCATCGCGGCGGTGATTTTCGTCATGACAGAGGGGGACTCCGTCGACACAGAGAGTCTGCCCTCATGTCGAATTCATGACAACCCTACTCTCGCAGTAGTTTTCAACCAAAAGCCCCCTCCCTTAGCTTTAATACATCTACCACCTGAGAGGTACTTCTGACGAAGGGTCTTCAACGGGAAACTCATTTCTGCAGGAGAGCCCCGCTATTCACAATGAAAATAGCGAGTTGTCCAAAGATCACATGGCCGGCATACCGCATTCACGGTATTCTCAGGTTTTCAAGTCCGCCTGCCCGAAGCGTTTGCGGAAAACGCCACTGCGCCCTTCTCTTTTTTTTGCTATTCTTTTGCCTACGGGTTTACCCGAGACCTGCAAAGGGCGAACGACGCCCAACCTTCAAAGACTGTCTTCAGCTCGAAACCACACCATGCTCAACAGCGGACACGGTCATCAGACCCTCGGCAAACTTCTTTCGCGCTGCCTTCGCGGCGCGGCGGGCATTGCCGCCGGCATCGGCCTTGCAGCGGCATCGGCCCTTGCCGCCGACGCGCACTGCGACGTGGTCGTGATCGGTGCGGGCGGCTCAGGTCTCACGTCGGCGCTCTCCGCAGCCGAAGCGGGCGCGAAGGTAATCGTCGTCGAGAAGATGCCCTTCATTGGAGGCAACACCGTTCTTGCCACGGGCTTCATGCTCGGCGTCCCGAAGGGCGAACCCCGCGAGCTCGAGCTGCTCGAGAGCGACATGATCCGCAAGGGCGGCCGCACGACCGATCAGGCCCTTCTCACACGCATCGTCTCCGGCTCGGGCGAAGCCGTTGAATGGCTTCGCAGCTACGGCGCCGAACTCGAGCCCCTCTGCATCACCCGCGACGACAGCCTTCAGACGGCCTGCAACCTCAATGAGGACGGCACGGTTTCCAAGCGCGGCATCCAGCCCAAGCGCGGCCTCATCGGGCCCGAAATCATCAACGCCCTTCTGCACGGGATCGAATCCCACGGTGTGCCCATCCGCACCCGCACCGCCGTCAAGAGAATCACAACCGACGCCGAGGGCCGCGTCAACGGCGTCGTCGTCCTCAACACGAAGGGCAGGGAGTACAGGATTGATGCGCCCGCCGTGGTCATCGCAACGGGCGGCTTCAGCGCAAACGAGGCGATGGTCTCCCGTTTCGCACGCCACACGCAGGGCCTGCAGTCCACCAACTCCCCCGCCGCCACGGGCGACGGCATCCTTCTTGCCGAGAACATGGGGGCCCGAACAGTCGACATGCACGCCGTGACGGTTCATCCGACCACGCTTCCTTTTTCCGGTCTCATCCTGCCTCATCAGGTGCGCGTCAACGGCGCGATCCTCGTCAACGACAAGGGCGAACGCTTCGCCGACGAGCTTTCCGAAAAACTGGCGGAGCAGATCCGCGACAAGAACAGCGGCCGCGCCTGGCTCATCTTCGATCAGGCGATGATCGACGACATGCCAGTTCTCAAGAGCTACGCCCGCTCGGGCTACTTCATTCGCGGCACGTCCGACCTTGAACTCGCCCGAGGCATCCGCGTGCCTCCCGAAAAGTTCCACGAAACCCTCGTGCGCTACCGTAGCATGGTCGACCGTCAGGAGGACACGGACTTCGGCCGTCCCCAGCTCCTGAGCCGCCTCGACAGCTCCCCGCTCTACGCCGTGAGCGTGCGCCCCGGCATTCACACGACACTCGGCGGCCTCAAGATCGACCCGCGCGCCCGCGTCCTGAGCGACAAGGGCCCCATTGCCGGGCTCTATGCTGCGGGCGAAGTGACGGGCGGCGTCCTCGGCGCCAGACGCCTTGAGGGTGCAGGTCTTACCGCAGCCATCGTCTACGGCCGCATCGCGGGCACCGAAGCCGCAGACTGGGCAAAGCTGCGCGCGAAGACGAAGCCTGCGGCAGGAACGGGCGGCTGAGGGCCACTCCGTCGCCAGACGACGCAACCTGACGCGGCTTCCGTCATAATGGTTCCACAGAACCCACGGAGGCCCTTCCTTTGCCAAAGCTTCGCATCTTTCACTCGGCCGACTGGCACATCGGCAAGGGACTCGGAACGATCGACCGCACGGACGACTTCCGGGTCTTCATCCGCGACTTTCTCGAACTCGTCGAGAAGCGCAGGCCCGATGTCATTCTTCTAGCGGGCGACATCTTCGACACGTCCATGCCCGCAAACAGTGCCCAGCGCCTCTATTACGACATGATCCGCGCCCTCTCGGGCACGTCGGTCATGGCCACCGTCATCACGGCGGGCAACCACGACTCACAGCGCTTTCTCGAAGCCCCCAGGGCACTTCTCGAAACGATGAACTGCTTTGTCGCGGGCGAGTCGCCCGAAAGTCAGGCGTTCGTTCTCCGAGACGATGCGGGCGAGCCCCTCCTTGCCGTCGCGGCCGTTCCCTTCCTGCGCGAGGGCGACGTAAGAGGCGGCTCAATCGACGACACGGACGCCACGAGGGCCGCCAGATTCGAGTCGGGCGTCAGGAAGCACTACGATACCGTTAACGGCTTTCTGGACGAGGCGCTCGACGGCGCACGAGTACCCCGAATCGCCATGGGGCACCTGTTCGTGACGGGATCGCGCCTGCGACCCGACGACGACCCGACGACACCGAACGAGAGTGCCTACGTGGGCTCTCTTCGCAACGTCACGGCCGACGCCTTCGGCACGGACTGGGACTACGTCGCCCTCGGACACATTCACAACAGCCAGACGGTCAAGGCACAGATTCCCATGCGCTACAGCGGCTCTCCCGTCTCGCTTTCCTACTCGCACATCCCGTACCGCCATCACATCGTCGAGCTCACCTTCGATGAAACGGGCGGCATGACCTTCGAGGAACTTCCCGTCAGGCAGCCCCGTGAATTCGTTCGTGTCAGCGGCACGTTCGAGGAGCTTCGCGCAGACATTGCCGAGGCCGGCGCAACACATGAAAAGCCCTTCGTCGAAGCGACGCTCACGTCGGACGAATGCGTGCCCGACCTTGCGGGCGAACTCACCGCCTGGGGCGAGGCGCACGGCGTCATCGTCACCGCCGTACGCAACCAGCAGGCCGCACGCAAATACGAAGAGGACGAGCTCAATGCGCCGTCCCTCGACGACCTGACGCCCGAATCCGTCTTCAAGTCCTTTCTTGAGGAGCGCTTTGAAACGCGCGAAGGCGCAGACGACGCCTATCGCAAGCTCATGCCGCTTCTCGACGAAGCGGTCGAGGAGGTGCGCATCGAGACGCGCCCCGCCATCGAAAGCGCCGACACACCCAACCAAGAGAAGAACACCGCCGAGGAGGTTCCGGCATGAGGCTCCTGCAACTCCGGTTCACGAACATCAACTCACTTGCGGGCACCTGGGAGATCGACTTCACGAACGCCGACTTCAGGCGCAGTCCGCTTTTTGCCATCATCGGCCCGACGGGCAGCGGCAAGTCGACGATTCTCGACGCCGTCTCGCTCGCGCTTTATGCCACGACGCCCCGCATGACGGACACACACGTCAAGTTCGAGGGACCCGACGCCTGCCCCGTCATGACGAAGGGGGAAGGCGCGGCCAGCGCCGCCGTTCGATTCGAGGCGGACGGCCGCGAGTACCTGTCGCGATGGAGCCGGCGCACGAAGCGTACGGGCAGGCTTTCCGAAGACGAAGTCGAGCTTGTGGCCTTCGCAAGCCCCGAAGACAGGACGGGACGCGTCATCGCCAGTCAGAAGCGCCTGTGGGAAAGCGAGATCCAGCGCATCACGCGCATGTCCTTCCCGATCTTCACCCGCTCGGTGCTGCTTGCGCAGGGCGCCTTCTCCAACTTCCTCAAGGCTGCCGACGACGAGCGTGCAAATCTCCTCGAAAAGATCACGGGGACGGATCTTTATTCGGCCGTCAGCATGAAGATCTTCGAGAAAAACCGAAGCGCCCGCGACAGTCTTGACATGGCCGTCGCCAGACTCGAGGGCATGCAGATTCTCTCCGACGAGGATCGTCGGGCGCTGGAACAAACGGTGACCGAGCTCTCGCTCAAGGTGCCCGCCATGGAAAAAGCCTCGAAAGAGCTGGACGAAGCACTGCGCTGGCGCAGGGGACTCGACAGACTGACCTGCGACCTTGCAGACCGCGTCAGGGTCGAAGCCGCCGCAAAGGCGGCCGAGGCTGCCTTCGAGCCCGAGCTCAGGAAGGCCGAACGCGCCGAGCAGGCCGCAAAGCCTGTCGAGCGCCATGAAGAGCTTCTCAAGACCGAGGTTCTGTTCACACGCAACAAGTCCGAACTGGCCGAAGCGGAATCTCAGCTTGAAGCGGTACGCACTGCCCTCCCTGATCTGGAAGCTACCCTGAAGACCGCCGCGACGGCGGAGCGAGGAGCCGCAGCCACCAGAGACGGCTTCATGCCCGAATACCGCCGCATGCTCGAGGCTGACGAAGGCATCAGACGACTCTCTCATCAGGCGTCAACCGCACAAAAGACTGCCGAAGCAGCCTTCGAGGCTGAGAAGACCGCATGCGCGGACCTCGAAACAGCAGCCGCCCGACAAAAGAAGGCCGCCGATGAGTCCGCCCGCCTGCAGGAACGCATGACCACCACTTCTGCCGATGCACAGCTCGAGACTCCGCTTGCGCTTCTGAAGCAGTCTGCCGCTGCGATTGAAGCGCTCTCCACCCGCCTGCGGCAGGAGGAGCAGAATGCCGACACCCTCGTGGGACGTCTTGAGCTCGGCCGCGTCAAGACGGCGTCATTCGAAGCAGAGGTGAAGGCCGCCGTCGAAGCCCATGCCGCGTGTCAGACCACTCTGGAACAGGCTCGCAAGACCCTTGCCGCCATGCAGGCAAAGAGCTCCTACGAAGCCACACTGCTTCGCATGAAGACTCTGACCGAAGAGATGGCACTCGCACGCCACGTCGAGACGCTCCTTCAGCAGAAGGCCACGATTGAGGCTAGCACGGCACGCATGGCCGCATCGGCCGACCCCATCTGGTGGGAGGCCTCGGGTGCTCCCGAAATGCAGGGGCTTCTGCACCGTCTCGAAGAGCGCCTTGATGCCATCGAGAAGCGCCATCCGGGACTTTGCACCGTGCTGTCGACACCTGACAACACGCACCTCAAGTCTCTCAGTGAAGAACGAAACGCACTGGACAAGTGGACGAGCGATCTTGCAGAAGGCGAGCGCGCCTGCCGTGCCGCAGAGCTCAAGGAGCGCGAGGCGCTGGAAAACAAAAGCCTATCCGCAGAAAGGTTCCGGAAGGCGCAGGCTCTTCTCGAAAAACTTGAGGGAGAGCTCAGGCATACCCGCGAGAACCGTGACGCCGCCTCCAAGGCTTTGGAGGCTGAAAAGACGCATGCTCAGGAACTTCGCTCACAGCTTCCTGACAGCGACGCCGAACTCGATCTCCCCGCGCTCTGCACCGCGCTCGAAGCCCGCGTTGCAAACCGAAGGAAGCTCGAAGCTCAGGCAAGCCAGGCTGCCGACGCACTCACCCGCGCCGACCGTACGCTTGCCGTTTGTCAGTCCGATGCCGCCAGGGCAACACAAGCGAAGAACACCGCGGAGGCAGCGTGCGGCGCAGCGAAGAAGGCATGCACCGACGCTGTCGCTCTGAGAGCGGAAGCCTTCGGAGAACGCAATCCCGAAGCAGAGCTCACCGCTCACGATCGGGCCCTCAACGAGGCCCGCGCCCGCCTGCACGTCGCGCAAGACGCTCTCTCAAAGGCGCAGGCAAACGAAAGGGAAGGCACTGCCCGTGCCGAAACGCTCAGAAAAACCTCGGCGGATCTGGACGCCCAGATCACAGAGAAGCGCACTGCTCTTGCCAAGGCACTTGAGGATGCAGATTTTGAAACGATCGACGAAGCCAGAGGCGCCGCTCTGCCGGCTGAGACGATCAGAGCTTGCAGAACGCAAATGCAAAAGCTCGTCGAAGAGCGCGTGCGTCTTTCCGGCGAGGTCGCGCAGCTTGATAGACAGGTGAAGGAAGAATCCGCCAAGTCTCTGACAACAGAGACGGCCGAAGCGCTTGCGCCCAAGGCGGCGAATGCCGCCACCAAGCTCCTTGCAGGCAGGGATGAACTGAGCGCAGCGAAAAAGTCGATGGCCGAGGATGACCGTCGTAGACTTGAAGCCGACGACGCACGCAGGGAAATCGAACGGCTTCGTGAACTTGCCGGTCAGTGGGAGCAGCTCAACATGCTGCTCGGCAGCCATGACGGCAAGAAGTTCAGGGCGGTCGCCCAGAAGATCACGTTCCGCATCCTCCTCAAGCTCGCCAACGAGGCCATGAAGACCATGTCGCCCCGCTACCAGCTCAGGACGGGCGGGCCGTCGGGACTTTCTCTCGACGTCATCGACCACGAGATGGGAAGTCAGGTGCGCACCTCCCAGAACCTCTCCGGTGGCGAAAGCTTCATGGTGAGTCTGGCGCTTGCCCTCGGGCTCTCACGCATGGGCGGCCGAAATCTGAGGGTCGACACACTGTTCCTCGACGAAGGCTTCGGCACTCTCGACGAGGACACGCTCAACAAAGCGCTTTACGCCCTCGAGACGCTCCAGAAGTCGAGCGGCAAGCTCATCGGCATCATCTCCCATGTCAAGAGCATTCGTGAACGCATTGATGCGCAGATCGTCGTGACGAAGCGTCCCGGAAGCGGCAGAAGCACGCTGTCAGGACCTGGAGTCACGAAAATTGACGCAGAATAGCTGTACAGTTCCACAACAAGCTCAAAAGAAAGCGAAGCCCTGCAGGATCACCCCCGCAGGGCTTCTTCAAGTCAGGTGAGAAAACACTCAGCGTGTAAAGTCAACGTCCTTCACCAACTCGGACACTCCCAAGTATTCGGCAAGCGCCCTGACGTCAGGGCAAAGCACGGCAGGCTTCGAGGCGATGAGGTCCTGAAGCGTCGATGCGCCGTAAGTCATGGCCGCAGCATCGCAGCCGTAGCGGTGCGCCATGATCACGTCGTGGGTCGTATCGCCGATCATGACCGTTCGTTCGGCAGGAACATCAAGCTCAATGCCGATCTTCTCGAGCATCTCGGCATTGGGCTTGGGAAGACATTCGGACGCCGTCTGCGTCGTCATGAAGAAGCCTTCCAATCCCGTACGCTCGAATACGCGCCGAAGGCCTTCACGACTCTTGCCCGTTGCAACCGCCGTCCTGAGGCCTCTTGCATGAAGTCCAACGATCAACTCGCGCATGCCGGGGAAGAGGATCACGTCCGCCTCGTGCGGGATGTACCACGCGCGGTAGATTTCACCGAACCTCATGTGCTCGGACTCGGGACAGTCAGGCACGACCTTGAGGATGGCGCTTCGCCAGTCGAGGCCGATCACGCCACAGGCGTCCTGAAAGGACGGCACGGGATAGCCCATTTCGCGCGCGGCATGCTGGATGCCCTTCGCGATGAGAGCCGTCGTGTCCATGACGGTGCCGTCCCAGTCAAAGACAAAAAGATCGTACTTGGGTGCAAAGCCCGTCATGTCAGCGGCCTCCCTTCTCATCAAGAACCTTTAGAAGCGCAGCACAGTCCTCAGGCATCGGCGCCTGAATGTCGAGCTGCTCGCCCGTCACGGGATGCGTGAAGCGCAGGCGGGCGGCGTGCAGAAACATGCGCTTGAGAGGCGCACCGAGCAGGCCTCGCGACACCTCCCTGTTGAAGTCGAAGTCCCCGTACTTGTCGTCACCCACGAGCGGGAAGCCCTGGGAGAGCGCATGGACGCGAATCTGGTGCGTGCGCCCCGTCTTGAGCTCCGCATCAAGATAGCTGACGGAGCCGTAGCGCTTCAGAAGCGTGAAGATCGTGTGGGCGGGAACTCCCTCGACCTGATCGACGCGCACGCGACGCTCGCCCGAGGGCAACAGATAGCGCACGAGCGGAAGCTTCACGTGCTGGCGGTCGTTGACCCAGTCGCCCTTGACGAGCAGGCGGTAGTGCTTCTCAATGCCGCCGCTCTCCTTCATCATGTCGTGAAGGCGCACGAGTGCCTTGCGGCTTCGACAGACGATGATGGCGCCGGAGGTCTCGCGGTCGAGCCTGTGGGCAAGCTCAAGAAAGGGTTCGTCGGGACGCGAGGCGCGCAGGCGCTCGATGAGACCGTGCGAAATGCCCGAGCCGCCGTGGGCGGCAATGCCCGAAGGCTTGTTGACGATGAGAAGATGTCTGTCCTCGTACAGGACGGGAACCGTCCCTTCAGCAAGGGGCACGGCCGCAGGCCTGCCTGCGGGCTTCTGAGAAATCCTGATCGGAGGCACGCGCAGCAGGTCACCCTCGACGAGCTTCGTCTCCGCCTTGACGCGCGCCTTGTTGACGCGCACCTCACCAGCCCTGATGATGCGGTAGATGTGGCTTTTGGGCACGCCCTTGGCAACGCGTGCAAGATAGTTGTCGACACGCTGGCCGTCCGCATCCGGGCCGACCGCAATCCAGTTGACGCCGTCAGTACGCAAAGACGTGATCCCGGACGAAGGCAGGATGGAAATTTCCGCTTTGTTTTCTCCACTCATCGTTTATACTTGTCGGCTATGATCGTTTGAACCACCGTCCGCTCGACGGCTTCAGGCGGTCAGGTTTCAGACGTGACGAGGCTTGAAAGCGCCCCGTCAGGCATTGATGCGGCCCGAAGCCGCGTCATGACGCGCATTCTCTCACGTTTTCATCGATTTTTGTGTCCGCCGCCCCACTGGCGAAGCGTCGGGCTAAAACCCATTTTGTTCAACAGGCGTCCCGGTACCCGGCGTACCGAGCCCTCGCCAAGGCGTCCGCGCCGTCCGACAGGACCTCCGCGATGCGCCGCACCGTTCTCGAAACGGCTCCCCGACATTAGGCTCGCAGCCCCGGCAAAGCCGTGAGGCCAGCTTGAGCGCTTGTCCGCCCCCTTTGCGGCGGTCGTGTCCGGAACCGAAGCGAGACGAGCGGAGAAGCATCGCCGGCCGAGCACCCCGCGCCTGCGACGGCTCCTGCCGAGAGAGGGATGCAGGCGGCATCAGGGCGACAATCCCCGATGCCGTTGCCTTTGAAGCTGAAATTCACTTGTCTGCCGCTCCGGGCTGTCAGCCCGGCCTGAGCGGACCCCGGACCGGGAAATTCGAGGGAGGTCCCTCTTTCCCGCCGCGCAGCACGCACTGGCGCAGCTCCCCCGTCTTCCCTTCGGGTGTTGAGCGCGCCGCGTAGAGTCATCTGCGCCCGAAGCCTCCGACGGGTCTGAAAAATGCTCCGGCCGCGCTTATCAGCGTATGCACCGGCGGGCTTTTCCTCGTGCTCCGCACGATGGAGAAGGCTCGGAATGCTGTGAGGGATTGAGCCCGTTCGAACGCTCCCGCGTCCGCTCGTGAAGACTCTCCCCAGTTGCCCCGATCGGGGCAGACACAGCGCCGTTGACGCACCCGACAGCAACCAGGATGGCCGGCCGCAGGGCTCCAAAAGGTGCGTCACACGCACCATGGGAGCACGCGTGCCGTCGGCGCCGAAACGCGCGGAAGACGCCACCCGTGCCGACCTCAACGAGGTCCGGCATGACGGGCCTGCGTCCTTCGATGCGGCTGAGGCGCGCTTGCCGTTGCCCGCAGCGAATGCAGGGACAGGCGCCATTTCACTTCAAGGCACGCCAAAGTCCGCCCGCGTCAGTGGCGGCCGGAGTGCAATGCCATGAAGCGCATGCTTTTCAATGCCACGCACGCGGAAGAAACCCGCGTCGGCATCGTCGATGGACAGAAGCTCATCGACATCGACATCGAGACCGTGGGCCGCGAAGCCCGCAAGTCCAACATCTACAAGGGCGTCGTGACCCGCATCGAGCCCAGCCTCGAAGCCTGCTTCGTCAACTACGGCGAAGAGCGCCACGGCTTCCTTCCCTTCAAGGAAATCTCCCGCGCCTACTTCAAGGAAGGCGTCGACGTCCGTTCGGCCTCCATCCGCGAAGCCATCACGGAAGGTCAGGAACTGATCGTTCAGGTCGAAAAGGAAGAGCGCGGCAACAAGGGCGCCGCCCTCACGACCTTCATCAGCCTTGCCGGCCGCTATCTCGTCCTCATGCCGAACAATCCGCGCGGTGGCGGCGTCTCCCGCCGCATTGAAGGCGAGGAACGTCAGGAACTGCGCGAGGCCATGGAAAAGCTCGACCTGCCTGGCGGCATGTCCACCATCGCCCGCACGGCCGGCATCGGCCGTACGACCGAAGAGCTCCAGTGGGACCTCAACTACCTCCTCAAGCTCTGGGAGGCCATCTCCGAAGCCGCTGCGCCGCAGTATGAGCTCGTGCGCGAGGAAAACGGCCGCCGCACCACGCAGCTCGTCAAGACGAGCGTCGTCGAAGGCCGCCCGCTTCGCCGCGCCAATCCTCCGCCCTTCCTGATCGTTGAGGAATCCAACCTCGTCGTGCGCGCCATCCGCGACTACTTCCAGCCCGACATCGGCGAAGTGCTCGTCGACACGGACGAGATCTATGAACAGGCCCGCCAGTTCATGTCGCACGTCATGCCCGACATGGTCGGCCGCGTCAAGCGCTACCGTGAGGACATTCCGCTCTTCACGCGCTTCCAGATCGAACACCAGATCGAAACAGCCTACTCCCGCACGGTCCCGCTGCCCTCCGGCGGCGCGATCGTGATCGACCATACGGAAGCCCTCGTCGCCGTCGACGTCAACTCCGCACGCGCCACGCGCGGCGCCGACATCGAGGAGACGGCCTTCCGCACCAACTGCGAGGCTGCCGACGAAGTGGCCCGCCAGATGCGCCTGCGCGACCTTGGCGGCCTCATCGTGATCGACTTTATCGACATGGCCGACACGAAGAACCAACGCGCCGTCGAGCAGCGTCTCAAGGACGCCCTCAAGTACGACCGCGCCCGCGTCCAGATGGCCAAGATCAGCCGCTTCGGCCTGATGGAGCTCTCCCGCCAGCGCCTGCGTCCTGCCCTTTCCGAAGGCAGCCACGTCACCTGCCCGCGCTGCAACGGCGTCGGCGTGATCCGCGACACGGAAAGCTGCGCCCTGCAGGTCCTGCGCATCCTTCAGGAAGAGGCCATGAAGGAAGGCACGGGCGCCGTGCACGCGCAGGTTCCCGTCGACGTCGCCACCTTCCTCCTCAACGAGAAGCGCAACGACATCACGAAGCTTGAGGCACGCCACCGCGTGCCCATCGTGCTCATCCCGAACACCAAGCTCGAGACGCCGCACTACCACATCGAGCGCCTGCGTCAGGACGACGAGCGCCTCGAAGACACGACGCCGAGTTTCAACCGCGCCGAGGACGTCGCCCAGGTGGCCGACGATCCGTACGCCCTGAAGAGCCAGGAGGACAAGCCCCAGCGTCCGAAGCAGGTTCCCGTCATCAAGAACGTACTCCCGCGCGATCCCGCTCCCGTGCATCCGCAAAAGGCCGAGGAAGCCAAGGCCGAGGCCGGCAAGTCCGCCCAGCTCCAGCCCGTCACGCAGGAAAAGGGCCTCTTCTCTCGCATCATGAGCTTCCTCTTCGGCAGCAAGGATGAAAAGAAGGAAGAGGAAAAGAAGGTCGAGGAAAACAAGACCGAAGGCAAGGAAAAGTCCAAGGACGCCGGCCGCGAAGACCGCCGTCGTCGCGGTGGCCCGCACCCGCCGCACGGAACGCACCGAGGAAAAAGCCGACAAGACTGAAAAGCCCGAAGAGCGCATCGAAGAGAAGAAGCGCCGCGAGCGTCCCGCCCGCCGTCCGGTCGCCGAGGCCGCCCCGCAGGCTCAGGACGCCCGTGACGAATCCGTCGAAAAGGCCGAGGGCGAACGCACCCAGCGCCGCCGCTCCCGCCGCCGTCGTCCTGCC
>ENA-ORVB01000493-ORVB01000493.1-human-gut-metagenome-genome-assembly--contig:-NODE-493-length-32200-cov-6.86527_pt1 | contig 32200 bp, 34 predicted proteins | sample MGYA00242090_ERZ509231 | MGnify/ENA primary metagenome ERZ509231 (study PRJEB26280, sample SAMEA2338798) | human gut metagenome | biome: human gut; feature: human-associated habitat; material: faeces...
CAGATGTACTGTCAATCGGACAGGAGATCGAAGCTAAGGTTGTTGACTTCAACGGCGAAGACAAGAAGATCAGCCTGAGCATGAAAGCTCTTGAGGCACCGGCTGAGGAAGCTGCAGAAGAATAATAAGAGATTACTCATAAAAGAATACTCATGAATATTTATCAACCGGCTTTGTATGAGATTGATCATACGGAGCCGGTTGATTTTTCGGATTATAAATACGGTCAGCAGTTACAGGGAAATTATAAATAACATTGCCGACAGAAAATATATTCGTTTACAGGTGATCAGGAAGGAGTAATAGAATGTCCGGAAAAGGAATTTATGATATACATTGCCATATTGTACCCGGGGTAGACGATGGAGCCACAGACATAGAAGAAACAGGAAAATTGCTCCGAATGGAATATGAACAGGGTGTAAGGACAATTATTGCAACCCCTCATTTTCGCTTTCGAATGTTTGAAACATCAGCAGAGAAGGTAAAAGAGCAGTTTAAACTGGTGGAGAAAGCAGCAGCAGAAGTCGCTTCGGATCTTCATGTATATCTGGGGTGTGAATTTCACACAAATATGGAGATGATCTCCATGCTCAGAGAAAATAAGGTCATGACAATGGCAGGCTCCCGATATGTTCTCACAGAATTTTCTCATAATTCAGAAGAGAATTATATACGCGAACGTCTCAGCGCACTGCTGTCAGGGGGATATAAGCCAATCGTGGCGCATATAGAACGTTATGAGGCCACACGCACCAGTATGGATTTTGTGGAAGAACTGGTAGATATGGGTGTCTGTATGCAGATCAATGCAGACAGCATCACAGGAAAAGACGGGTTTTTTACCAAACGATATTGTAATAGAGTAATGAAACAGGATCTTTTGCATTTCGTCGGTTCAGACTGCCATAACAGTACAAAGAGAATCAGCAGGATTGGTGAGGCATACCGTGTGGTTACTGCGAAATTCGGTCAGGACTATGCAGATGAATTGTTTATTCGTAATCCTGAGCGAATTTTGGAAAAGAAAAAATAAGACGACAGGTTGACTTTTTTTGCCTGCTGATATACAATAAGTTAGATTTATGTCATAGTTACTGTTTGTTTTATTTTGGGTAATATATCGTGTAATATTATATGCGGACAGTAACCAACAAGAACTATAACTATAAGAAAAAGGAAAAGGAAATTATCAGATGTTAGACAATTTGAATAATAATGTTGAGAACAGCAGGGCGCAGGGACTGGATGTCAATGATGATGAAGTTGAAATTGACTTACTGGAAATATTTTATGCGCTTAAAAAGAAAATCCTGCTGGTACTGATGGTTGCTCTTGCAGGCGGCTGTATCGGAGGGGCGTGTACACAGTTTTTGATGACACCAATCTATAGTTCTACATCCAGCATTCTTGTACTTTCAAAGGAAACTACACTGACATCATTGGCGGATTTGCAGTTAGGTGCCAGTCTGACAAGTGATTATACGGTATTGATTACAAGTACTCCTGTACTGGAACAGGTAATTTCAAATCTGGATCTGGATATGAAAGCGGAAGATCTGAAAAAAGATATAACGATCAACAATCCGACAGATACCCGTATCCTCGAGATCACTGTTGAAAATGCAGATTCCGCAATGGCAAAGAAAATTGTAGATGAGCTTGCAAATGTTTCCTCATCCTTTATTGGAGATAAGATGGAAGTTATTCCACCTAAGATCATTGAAGTCGGTAAGATTGCTACAGAGAGAACATCCCCAAGTGTGAAGAAGAATGCAGTACTTGGTTTCCTGCTTGGTTTCCTTGCATGTGCGGCAATCGTAGTTGTATATGCAGTAATGGATGATACCATTAAGACGGAAGAAGATATTGAGAAATATCTGGGCGTTTCCGTTCTTGCCAAGGTTCCTGACAGAAAAGACTATGTACATATGAAGAACAGGAAACCAAAGAGCAATAAGAAGAATAAGAAGCACCGTTAGACCAATGGAGGAATCTGAGCAATGAAGAAACTCAATTTAACAGATAAAAGAAAATCAGATTATTTTTACAGCGAAGCGATTAAAACTCTGCGTACCAATATCCAACTGTCAGGTCAGAGCATAAAAACAATTCTGATCACAAGCTGTTTCCCAAACGAAGGAAAGAGCGATGTAGTGCTCAGCCTTGCCCAGGAGCTTGGAAGCATCGGTAAGAAAGTTCTCCTTCTTGATGCAGATATCAGAAAAACGGCATATGCCGGTCGACTGGGTGTGGAAGAAGAAATAAAAGGTCTTTCACAGCTTCTGAGTGGTCAGGTGGGATTACAGGATATTATCTATTCTACGAATTTCCCGAATATGGATATTATATTCGGAGGTCCCAGTGCACCGAACCCGTCGGGACTTCTCAGCGAGAATATTTTCAGAGTATTTCTGAAGGAAATCAGAGAATATTATAATTACATACTGATTGATACACCACCCATCGGAACAGTCATTGATGCAGCAGTAATCGGAAGGTGCTGTGATGGTGCAATCTTCCTAGTCCAGCCTGGCAATGTCAGATACCGGGATGCACAGAAAGCATTCAAACAGCTGGAGAGAAGTGGATGCCGGGTTTTAGGTGCTGTTATGAGTAAAGTAGATACCAGTGATGACAAATATTACTCTTCTTATTACAAACACTATGGTGAGTATTACAGCAGAAGTGATGAAGAGTCCGGAAAAAAATAAATTCGATATTTACTCGGAAATGGGACAGGAACCATAGTCAACAGTAAAGGAAAATTGGGAAAAGTGAGCAAAACAAGGAAGAAAAAAAGGAAAAAGACAAATATACTGCTTGGCTTTGTGTGTATTCTGCTTGCAGTTCTTCTGGGATTTATTCTTGTAACGAATTATAAGACAGAGCAGGAAGAATCAAAACATCTGTCAGAGATTGCAGGTGCTCAGCAGAACGGCATTGAAGACTACGAAGCAGTAAAAAAACATGCGGAAGAGCTGGAAAAAACAGCTCCCGAAGATACAGAAGACACAGATGACAGTAAATCGAAAAACGATAAAGAAAAATCTGCGGAAACCGAAGCTGATACAGATAATAAAGAAAATACAGATCAGGCAGAAGATACAACGAAAGAAACGGCAGCAGCTTCCGGTATTGTGTGCTGGGGTGATGATCTGATCAATGGCGAAGAGTCTGCTACATATTCCTATATGGCAGTACTTCAGAAGCTTCTGACAGATAACGGGTACAATTTGCCTGTAATTAATAAGACTCTTCAGGGAGGAGGAACCCTTTCCATGATGAAAATGGCTGGTGTAAGTGATGAAACTCTTCAGGGCTATATTACGAAACATCAGCAGGCTGCAAATGGTGCCCAGCTGAATGTAACTGAAACCGGAATACGTGATCTTACAGAAGAGCAGACCACAAGAAATGATACTGACTGTATTCCTGTTATTTTCATGGGGTATTATGGAGGATGGAATCATGATCCGGCTGAACTTGGAGAGCAGCAGGAACAGATTTTAAACACATTTCCGGACAAATCCCGTTTTATCGTTGTAGGAACACGTCCTATGGACAGTAGTGTAAGCTCTGATACACTGGATCAGGTACTCAGCCAGAAATGGGGAGAACATTATATAAGTCTTGCAAATGTAACTGCACAGCCGTCTGCAACCTATGAAGCACAGCAGGCAATGGCAGAGGCGGTCTTACAGAAATTACAGGAACTTAATTATATCAGCAAAGGCTGACGAGATAAATGAAACACGGAAATTGAAGGAATGAAAATGAGAAAAACAGCAAAAGAAGCTGTCAGACAGCGAAAAATTTATATGGTTCTGATCATTATTCTGATCATTGTTCTTTCAGCTCTTGGAGGCGGTTATTATCTGCTGAGTCAGAAAAAAGCGAACGAACAGAAAAATGTGGAACAGAACAGCAGCAGTCAGACTCAGGCAGGTCAGGAACAAAGCAGTGATACTGTGGAGTACAGGGGTGAGACATATAAATACAATGATCATCTCAGCAATTATCTGTTTATGGGAATTGACACAAGAAATCCGATAGACACTTATCAGACACAGGAAGATGCAGGGCAGGCAGATGCAATTTTTCTGGTATCTATGGATCGCTCAACAGAAAAGATAAAAGTGCTTTTTATTCCGAGAGATTCTATGACGAAGATAGAAATATTTAATCCATCCGGCAAAAGCCTTGGCGAGTCAACAGATCATATTAATATACAGTATGCATTTGGTGATGGAAAACAGAAAAGCTGTGAACTGATGAAAACAGCAGTATCCAATATGCTGGATGGTCTTCCGATTCAGGGATATTGTTCCATGAATATGGATGGTATTGCAGTGATTACGGACTTCGTAGGAGGAGTGCAGATTACAATTCCTGACGACAGTCTTGCGGATGTGAATCCGGAATATAAAAAAGGTGCTGTTGCAAATATTACAGGAGAAAATGCAGAACAGTTTGTACGATATCGTGATACTGGAAAGACTCAGAGTGCTCTTGTCCGTCAGGAAAGACAGAAAACCTTTCTGCAGGCACTGGTTCAGAAAGCTCAGGAGAAAGCAGCAAAGGATGCCGGATTTGTGACAGATCTTTACGACAGTGTTCAGAGTTATACGGTTACAAACATGGGAAACGATATATTTGCAAAATTACTGGCAGCATCACAGAATGGAATCACCGACACAGAGACTGTACCCGGGGAAGGGACACAGGGAAAGAACTTTGACGAGTATCATGTGGATGAAGATGCATTGTCAGACTTGATTATTTCCATGTTTTATGAGAAAATCTAATCAGAACAGTCCTGGTATGACTGATCTGGAATAATCGTTTATCACTGTTATTTTATTCAGAGATAGTCCCTGCAGATGTTCTGTAAGGTTATCTATATAAAAAATAATCCAAAAGGAGAGGTGCATTATGAAAATCGCAAAGAGATTTATGACACTTGCTTTAGCAACTGCTCTTGGAGTAGGATGTGCTACTGTAGGTGTCAGTGCAGCAGGAAGTCGCACAAACGCAATTACAGTATCTGATGAGCAGTCTGCAATTTATGAAATCGTTCAGAAACTTGAAGAGTCAGAAAGCTTTAAAGAACTGCAGACAGAACTGCCGGAAGTAGCTGATGCTTTTGCAAAAGTTAATGAAGGTAAAATGGAAGTAGAAGAATTCAAAGATGTTCTGAAAACTCTTGCTGATGAGACAACAGACGAGACAGTGAAAGCTGCTCTTGAAGAACTCGTTGAAAAACTTGAAGGAAAAGAATTTGTTACAGGTTTTGATGAATTCAAAGTAATTGACAGCGATAAAGCAGAGAAGAATGCTGATGGTAAATATGATGTTGATCTTTCTGTTCCGGGCATGACAGATAACGGAGACGGTTATCAGGTCGTAGTATACAGCAAAGAAGATGCAAAAAAATGGGATATCGTTGATCCAACCAGCGTTGACAAAGAGAATAAAACTATGGAAGTTGCATTAGATGATGGTGCTCTTTTCTCAGTAGTTGCAGATGCTGAATAACAATTAATCTAATTGAGTAATCTCAAAATCAAAACGCAGTCGCCAGAGATGGCGGCTGTTTTTTTGTAGAAAAATATTGCATTTTTTTTTCAATATAGTTATAATAAGACTCGACGTAAATCTTTTGTCTTTAAATCGTCGCTTTGCCGCGTTTGAAGATATGGATAATACATATCTTGAAGTAAGAGTCTGCCTTGCAATAAAGGCAGAATGGCGAAGCATACCCAAAATACGGAGGCAAGATATCCAATGTGGTATGTGATGCAGGTGCGCACAGGCACCGAAGAGAACATCCGCTGTCAGTGCCAGCGGTTAATAAACAGTGATATCTTAGAACGCTGCTTTATTCCATATTACCAACAGAAGAAACGATTTCAGGGCGAATGGCATATTCAGGAAAGAATCCTCTTTCCCGGGTATGTCTTTTTAATTGCTGAAAATCTGGAACAGCTCGTAAACGAACTGAAAAAAGTAATCGGACTGACTAAAATAATCGGAACCGGAAATGAGATTGTCCCTCTAATTTCGGAAGAAGTTGATCTGCTTATGAAAATGGGCACAGACAAACAACTTGTAGAGATGTCATGTGGAATTATCGAAAATGACAGAGTTCAGATTGTCTCAGGACCCCTGACAGGAATGGAAGGCAGTATTCGCAGGATAGACCGGCACAAAAGAATCGCACATCTGGAAATAGAAATGTTCGGAAGAACAGTAGAAATGAAAGTAGGACTGGAAATTATAAAAAAAGAATAATGAAAGCCGATGGCATATTTGCAGAGGAGATTCTGTAAATATGCTTTTTTAAGGTAAAAAAGAAAAAGAAGGAGAAACTAAAGAAAGCGTATGTACAGAAAAAGAACAAGAGGCTGGTATAAACATAAGGATTTTATATTAATAGATCTTGTATGTTTATTTCTGTCTTTAATACTGGCAATTCTGATTCGAAACGGTTCTGTCTGGAATCTGTTTAAACTGGGAATCTATCATAACGTGATGATCTTCGTCATATTGGCAGATTTATTTCTGATTATTATGTTTGAATCTTATAAAGGAGTTCTGAGAAGGGGATATTATCAGGAACTGAGTTTTGTTATCCGGCAGATAATCCTGATCGAACTGGCAAGCGGTCTGTATCTGTTTACTGTCAGTGATGGTCATATTTTCTCAAGAATCGTTCTTTATCTTATGGGAATTTTCTATGTAATTCTGTCTTATGGTACAAGAATCATATGGAAAAAATATCTGGTCCATAAAATGACAGAATGTGGAGAGTATTCCCTCTATATTGTAACCAACTACAATCTTGCTTTGGAAGTAATCCGAAATGTAAAAGAACACAATTACAATCGTTACAACATCAATGGTCTGGTGATTATTGATAAAGATATGACTGGAAAAAAGATTGCAGGAATTCCGGTGGTAGCAGATTTGAGAAATGCAGCCTGCTACATTTGCCAGCAGTGGGTAGATGAAGTATTTGTAAACGTAGATGAAATGTATCCCTATCCGGAAGAATTGATAGAAGAACTGCTGGAAATGGGAATGCCGGTTCACGTAAATCTGGCAAAAGTTAAAAGTAACACCGGTCAGAAACAATTTGTAGAAACAATCGGTGGATATACAGTTCTGACAACTACTATGAATTATGCCACAGACTGGCAGGCATTAGCCAAAAGAACATTGGATATTCTGGGCGGTCTGGTGGGTTGCTTTCTGACGGGGATTATTTTTATTTTTATAGCACCGGCCATTTATATCAGTTCCCCTGGACCGATTTTCTTCTCGCAGATTCGCATTGGACAAAACGGAAAACCATTTAAGATGTACAAATTCCGAAGTATGTATATGGATGCAGAAGAAAGAAAAGCGGAACTGATGGCACAGAATAAAATGAGTGACGGACGTATGTTCAAACTTGACTTCGACCCTCGTGTGATCGGAAACAAAATCCTGCCGGACGGAACCAGAAAAACCGGGATTGGCGAATTTATACGGAAAACATCTCTTGATGAATTTCCACAGTTCTGGAATGTACTAAATGGAAGTATGAGTCTTGTAGGAACAAGACCTATTACGTTATTTGATGATCAGAGTATGTTTAAACATATAGAGGCTTCTTATCTATCATGCGTGCAAATGTTTTCGAACGGAGTAATTTTACATATTTGGCTCAGTACCAGAGATATTTGTTCGAAAAGTTCAAATATCGTGCAGATGGGGCTCCGGAGATTATGGATCGTTCTGTATTTTCCACTTCTGATTATCTTGCTTTAATGCAGCATTATAATGTTCGTACTAATTTTATGGACTGGTCGGAAGATGCGTTTGCCAGCTTATATTTTGCGTTAGAAAAATTGATCAATGGTGAGATATCAAGTGCGGCTAATCATCCTTCTATTCAGATTTTCAGTCCCAACCTTTATAATCGTGCTAGGACCCAGATGATTAATGAAGGTATGATACAGTTGCCGGAAGATGAGGAGGTTTTTCGGGCATCAGTAAAAACAACAGGTAGCAGGGAGGGAGAAATTCCTAATATTGCAACGGTATACAAATCTTACCTTGCTATATGCAGATATGTTATTACATTACGATAGAGAAATGTAAAGAACTCTTGCTTCTGAAACACTATATCATTACTATCCACTTTAAAAAGTAAAATATTATGATTGTATTAACCCTGCCGGTTCAAAAACAGGCAGGGTATTTTTTTGCCCGTTTTCAGAACAAAAGGTCTTGCTGAATGAATAAAAGTCTGATATAATAAGAACAATTAGTTCTTTGGGTAAAAAAAGAATAAACCGTCGTAAACAGGGAATAGTAATCATGTATTTATTCCTTTGCTTTTTATATTAAGCGAGTCCAAAATGGTCTTGCTGGTTTCGCAGAGTATTTCACTCTGTGAGACGTTTTCTCTTGGATACAATATTTTTTAACTACGGACAATTTTACATAATGTGACACATTTTGTCAATATTTATAAAGCAATCTGCTGAATTCTATGCTTTTTTGCCAAAGCATATTTGTATTATCATTCGTTTTTATGAAATTTTTAATGAGGTTCACCTTTTAATTCGCCATATAGAGTTAAATGCTTTAGCTCATTCACCGTAAATAAAACCGTCATGCGGAGGAAATTGAAAGGAGAACCAATAATTATGTCACGAAAAGGTGAAAACATTTATAAGCGAAAAGATGGACGCTGGGAAGGAAGATACATCAAAGCACGTTCACAGAGTGGAAAAGCTGTTTACGGATATGTATATGCTCCCACCTACAAAGAAGCAAAAAGAAAACGCAGCCAGGCTATTATTAATATAGAATCAAATCTGACTGCTTTTCACAAAATTTCCGAAAATACAATACCGCCATGTTTTATCAGAAAACTGGCAGATGACTGGATGAATTCCATACAGTCCCAGATCAAGAAATCTTCTTACGTTAAATATCACAACATACTTCATTCTTATATTCTTCCTGAATTTGATAATGTTCCGTTAAACGAACTCACTTCATCCCGGATACAGAAATTCTGCGATGACCTTCTTATCCATGGTGGCTCATCCGGAGAGGGACTTTCACCAAAGACAGTTCTGGATATTCTGTCTCTGATGAGAAGTCTGCTCAGATATGCCCAGATTCAGGGATATCAGCCGCCAAGCAACGGAAAAGATATCCTCATCCGCCAGACTGCACCGGATACAGTCGTAATTCCACGTTCCTCTCAGGAAATTCTTTGCCGATATCTTTATGCCAATATGTCAGAACGTAATCTTGGAATTCTGCTGTGTCTTTTTACAGGAATGAGGGTGGGCGAAATCTGTGCACTGAAATGGGAAGATTTTTCATTTCAGGAAAAATCCATTCATGTCCATAATACAATGCAGCGACTGCAGATTCCGGATTCTACCACACAGAAAACCTGTGTTGTGATTACATCACCCAAAAGTAAATGTTCTATCCGTACAATTCCAATCCCCGATAGACTGATCCAACTCATTCAGAAGGAATTTCCCAATCGTCAGGGATATGTTCTTGCCACTGTCAATGAAAAATATATTGAACCCCGTACTATGCAAAATTATTTTCGCTATGTACAGAAACAGTGTGGTCTGGTTCCTGTAAATTTTCATGCACTGAGACACACATTTGCCACACGCTGTATTGAATTTGGCTTTGATATCAAAAGCCTGAGCGAAATTCTTGGACATGCCACTGTAAACATTACCCTGAACCGATATGTACATCCGTCTATGGAACTCAAACAGCAAAACATGCAAAAACTTTCCAGTTTATTAACCGTCATATAACTGCCGTCAAATCCCCCGAAAGTCCCGTAAACAGGGAATGTCGGGGGATTTTTACGTAGAGTGAAATACTCTGCGAAGCCAGTTGGAAAATGAGGTGACCTTCGCCATGTTGTTCGTGTACGAATGTACGGAAAACATTATTACAGACTTTAAAAAATTTTACGATACCCAATTGTCTGCAGAAGATAAAAGGAAAATTTTTATTCCTACATATGACTGCATGAAGAAATATCAGGGTTCCTGGCATATAGAGAAGAAACCGCTGTTTAGGAATTGTTTCTTCATAGAATGCAGAGACAAAAAGGAACTGAAAAGCACACTGAGCAGACAGCATTGCTCAGATTTCCTGGCAGAAGATGTCATGTCCGGCATAACATCTTTACGTTTGGAACAGGAAGAGTTCCTGAAAGAACTGATGCAGCCGGAGACGAAAACTATCTCCATGTCAACAGGCTATATCAAAGACGGCACAACATATGTGACACAGGGACCTCTGCAGGGAAGAGAGAAATTTATCCGAAGAATAGACAGACATAAACGTCTGGCATGGCTGATGCTCCCGGAAGGGGAAGGTCAGTGGGAGTTGCGTACAGGTCTGGAAATTATTTCAAAAGGATGATGTGAAAGATGAAAAAGAAAAATGCAGTAAATATAAATAAAAATTTCGTAAGCTGGGGAAAAACGCAGCTTATTTGGCTTGTTTGAATATATCAGACAGATAAACAGCAAACAGACTGAAGATGTATTCAAAAATAAATAAGAAACAGAAGGAGAGAATAAGGAAGACCGTATGTATAGGAAAAAGTCAAGAGGATGGTATAAGCACAAAGACTTCATATTGATAGATCTTATATGTTTATTTCTATCTTTAATATTTGCATGTCTGATTCGAAACGGTTCTGTTCAGAACCTGTTCAGACTAGAAATTTATCATAATATGATGATCTTTGTAATAGTGGGGGATTTATTCCTGATCATTATGTTTGAATCTTACAAAGGAGTTTTGAGAAGAGACCGCTATCAGGAATTACGTTCTGTTATCCGGCAGATGATCCTGTTGGAACTGACAAGTGGTCTGTATCTGTTTACTGTCAGTGATGGACACAGCTTCTCAAGAACTGTTCTATATCTAATGGGAGTACTTTACGTATTTCTGTCCTATGGTACAAGAATAGCATGGAAAAAACATCTGATTCATAAAATGGCAGAAGGTGGGGAGCATTCGTTATATATCGTAACGAACTATGACTATGCGTCAAAAATAATCCAGAATGTAAAAGAATACAATTACAATCGATACAACATCAATGGTCTGATAATCGTTGATAAAGATGCAGTCGGCAGGGAGATTTCAGGAATTCCCGTAGTAGCAGATCTGAAGAATGCAGCATCCTACATCTGCCAGCAGTGGGTAGACGAAGTTTTTGTAAATGTAGATGAGCCTTACTCATACCCGGATGAATTAATTCAGGAACTTCTGGAGATGGGAATGGTGGTTCATGTAAATCTGGCAAAAGTAAAAAGTGCTCCGGGACAGAAACAGTTTGTAGAAACTGTAGGCGGATATACAGTTCTGACAACTACTATGAACTATGCTACAGACAGGCAGGCATTTGCCAAAAGAGCGCTGGATATCCTGGGAGGACTTGTAGGATGTTTCCTGACAGGCATTATCTTTATTTTTGTGGCACCGGCTATTTACATCAGTTCGCCAGGCCCGGTTTTTTTTTCACAGACACGAATCGGTCAGAATGGAAAGCCATTCAAGATGTATAAATTTCGAAGTATGTACATGGATGCAGAAGAACGCAAAGCAGAACTTATGGCACAGAATAAAATGAGTGATGGGCGTATGTTCAAGCTTGACTTCGATCCACGCGTGATCGGAAATAAAATTCTTCCAGACGGGACAAGAAAAACCGGAATCGGAGAATTTATCAGGAAAACATCCCTTGATGAATTCCCACAGTTTTGGAATGTACTAAATGGAAGCATGAGTTTGGTAGGCACCAGACCTATATTACAGGATGAATTGCTTAAATATGAATTACATCACAGAGCCAGAATTGCCATCAAACCAGGAATTACCGGTATGTGGCAGGTGAGTGGTCGAAGTGATATTACAGATTTTGAAGAAGTCGTGCGCCTGGATACAGAATATATCAGTAACTGGAACTTTGGATTGGATATTAAGATACTGTTTAAGACGGTGATGACGGTCTTGAAGAGAGAAGGGTCAGTATGAAGAAAATCTGATAAAGTCCGTACATGAAATGTAAGGGAGCATAAAGTGGAGCGGATTTTAGTGTTATTGGTGATGCGTTTGCTTGTAGAAGATGGATTGAATGATGTGTGCAGTTTTAACGAAGTTCATACACCAACAAATGTCTACTCAACAAACCGTATTGACGTAGCATAGTCGAAAAGAACCTGTTTTGCACACTATATAGGGTGCTGAAATTGGTTGTATTTCATAACTATTTGAACTGTAAATGCAAGATATTTATACAAAACACTGAACTTTTGGCCCCTGTGGCACAAAATTGGCACAATTTTTTCAGAAGAATCATAGAAATGGCGGAAAACAGGAGAAAACAACAAAAATCCATGAGTTTATCATTAACGTCTGAAACTGCTGTTGAGTACACTATCTGACCCGCTAATGACACCTACATCATAACGGTTTGTTGAGTCATGAAAAATAGAGAAAAACAGATGATTTCTACTTCAAAAAACAGCTGTTGAGTAGAGCATGAATGGTGATGATAATTACATGTTTTGAGTGGTTAAAGTGAATGATTTGTTCATAACGAACAATGAATGGTAAGAATTGGACTGGGTGATATATATAGTTTTAACAAAAATCATGCACCGACAGGGTTCGATTCAACAATCCAACACTTAGAAAAAACGTCATTGCAGGGTATACGGGGTTCGACTGTATAAATCAACACTTTGGCTATAGAGAAATAGAGACGAGTGTACTCAACGGATGTTTTATGAAGTAGAAAACAAGGGAAATATGATTGCTGGGGTAATTGGATACGACAGTATAAGAAAACACTTAGCCGAGTGTGATTATCACACAGCGGAAATTAGAGAGAAATACTATCTGTGAAGAGCAGATGTGTACATAGATTATGTAGTTAACAAAAATGGAGGAATACATATGAGCACAGTTACTTTAGATAATAAAACGATTTTAGTCACAGGAGCAGCAGGCTTCATAGGCTCTAATCTTGTGAAGCGAATCTATCAGGAAGCTCCTTCTGCTACGGTTATCGGCATCGACAATATGAATGCCTACTACGATGTGGCACTGAAAGAATTCCGCCTGAATGAGCTGGCCAAGTATCCCACATTCACTTTTGTAAAAGGCAACATCGCTGATAAGGAACTGATCACTGAACTGTTCGAGAAGTACAAGCCGTCTGTGGTCGTTAACCTTGCAGCACAGGCTGGTGTGCGTTACTCCATCACCAACCCGGATGCTTATGTGGAATCCAACTTGGTCGGCTTCTTTAATATCCTCGAAGCCTGTCGCCATAACCCTGTAGAGCATCTGGTGTATGCTTCTTCTTCCTCTGTCTACGGTTCTAATAAGAAAGTTCCGTACAGCACCGACGACAAGGTAGATAATCCGGTTTCCCTTTATGCAGCTACCAAGAAATCCAATGAGCTGATGGCACATGCCTACTCCAAGCTCTACAACATTCCTTCCACTGGTCTGCGCTTCTTCACCGTTTATGGTCCTGCGGGTCGTCCTGACATGGCTTACTTCGGCTTCACCAACAAGCTGGTGAAGGGCGAAACCATCAAGATCTTCAACTACGGCAACTGCAAGCGTGATTTTACTTATGTGGATGACATCGTTGAGGGTGTTGTCCGTGTGATGAAGAAAGCACCTGACAAGAAGAATGGCGAAGATGGTCTGCCGATTCCTCCGTATGCCGTTTACAACATTGGTAATCAGAATCCGGAGAACCTGCTGGACTTCGTGCAGATTCTGAGTGAGGAGCTGGTTCGTGCAAAGGTTCTGCCGGAAGATTATGATTTTGAGGCTCACAAGGAACTGGTTCCGATGCAGCCGGGTGATGTGCCTGTGACCTATGCAGATACCAGCGCACTGGAGCGTGACTTTGGCTACAAACCGAGCACCAGCCTGAGAACTGGTCTGAGGAACTTCGCTGAGTGGTACGCTGAGTTTTATAAATAAGAGATTAGAGGGATAAAGAAATGAGAGAGTTTAAAGATTTAAAGATTGCTGTTGCTGGAACGGGATATGTTGGTCTTTCCATTGCTACGCTGTTATCTCAGCACCACAAGGTGACTGCTGTGGATATCATCCCTGAGAAAGTGGAGCTGATCAATAATAAGAAGTCCCCGATTCAGGACGAATATATTGAAAAGTATCTGGCAGAAAAAGAGTTGGATTTGACCGCAACTCTGGATGCAAAGGAAGCATACAGTGATGCTGATTTTGTCGTAATTGCTGCACCTACCAACTACGATAGCAAGAAGAACTTTTTTGATACCAGTGCAGTCGAAGCTGTAATCAAGCTGGTTATCGAGTACAATCCGGAAGCTATCATGGTTATCAAGAGCACCATTCCAGTTGGATATACTGCAAATGTTCGTGAAAAGTTCCACTGTGACAATATCATCTTTAGCCCGGAATTCTTAAGAGAAAGCAAAGCTCTGTATGACAACCTTTATCCTTCTCGTATCATCGTCGGTACTGATGTTGACAATGCCCGTCTGGTGAAGGCTGCACACACTTTTGCAGAACTCCTGCAGGAAGGTGCAATTAAGGAGAACATTGACACTCTGTTCATGGGCTTTACTGAGGCAGAGGCAGTTAAGCTGTTCGCCAACACCTATCTGGCACTGCGTGTCAGCTACTTCAACGAACTGGATACCTATGCTGAGATGAAAGGGCTGAACACTCAGCAGATCATCAACGGTGTTTGTCTGGATCCTCGTATTGGTACTCATTATAACAACCCGTCCTTTGGCTACGGTGGATACTGTCTGCCGAAAGACACCAAGCAGCTGCTGGCGAACTACGCCGATGTACCGGAAAACCTGATCGAGGCTATTGTAGAGAGCAACAGAACTCGTAAAGACTTCATCGCCGACCGTGTTTTGGAGATTGCTGGTGCTTATGAAGCAAATGACAGCTGGGATGAGAGCAAGGAGAAAGAAGTTGTTGTAGGCGTTTATCGTCTGACTATGAAGAGTAACAGCGACAACTTCCGTCAGAGTTCCATTCAAGGTGTCATGAAGCGTATCAAGGCAAAAGGCGCAACTGTCATCATCTACGAGCCGACCCTGAAAGACGGGGATACTTTCTTTGGTAGTAAGGTAGTTAATGACCTGGATGAGTTCAAGAAGCAGAGTCAGGCCATCATTGCGAACCGCTATGACAAGTGCTTGGATGATGTGAAAGAGAAAGTCTATACCAGAGATATTTTCCAGAGAGATTAAGCAAGATCAAGGAAAATTAGAGGAGAGAGTCAGATGAAAAATAAAGAAAATATAAAGGTATGCTTGGTGGGTTCATCTGGCGGTCATTTAACCCACCTTTATATGTTAAAGCCATTTTGGAAAAACAAGGATCATTTTTGGGTTACGTTTGATAAGGAGGATGCAAGAAGCCTGCTCGAAGGTGAAAAAATGTATCCTTGTTATTATCCGACAAACCGGAGTCTAAAGGCTCTTATTAAGAATACCAAGATTGCATGGAATGTGTTACATAAGGAAAAGCCAGACTTGATTATTTCCTGCGGTGCAGCAGTTGCGGTCCCGTTTTTTTATATTGGTAAAATGATGGGCGCAAAGTTGGTCTACATCGAGGTTTTTGATCGAATTGATAAACCGACAATGACAGGGAAGATGGTTTACCCCATTGTGGACAAGTTTGTTGTGCAGTGGGAAGAGCAGAAAAAGGTTTATCCGAAAGCGGTTAATCTGGGAAGTATATTCTGAAAGGAACTTGTTTCGGAGGTAAGAATATGAACGGCGCAAGAGAAAAGATATTTTGTAATTTGCTAAGAAAATCAAAAAGCAAGAATGCAGGAAAATTTTGGAGGAGAATTTTTAATTTTTATTGTCATTTCATTTTGGGGTTTGAATTTTCGCCTCAAACGCAAGTTGGAGAAAATCTTTCAATTGTACATGGTGCAAGAGGTAGCGTTGTTAATCCAAGGACAATTATTGGAAATGATTGCATAATAAGAAATAATATAATTATTGGTAATAATGGTCTGGGGGGGCAGCCCTATTATTGGAAACAATGTGAATATCGGTTCTAACTCATGCATTATTGGCCATGTAACCATTGGAGATAATGTAATTATTGGAGCAGGTTCTATTGTGGTCAAAGATGTACCATCTAATGTTGTTGCAGGGAATCCAGCAAAAATAATAAGACATATAGCTATAGAAGAAAACGCCTGAGAGGTGAGAAAATGATTTTTGTGACGGTAGGAACACATGAGCAGCCATTTAATCGGCTGATACAGAAAATAGATGAATTAAAGAAAGACGGCATTATAAACGAAGATGTAATTATCCAGACTGGTTTTAGTACATACGAGCCGAAATACTGTCAGTGGAGTAAGCTGATTCCATATCAGCAGATGGTGAAAAATGTGGCCGACGCCCATATTGTAATCACTCACGGTGGCCCGGCAAGTTTTATCATGCCACTACAGATAGGTAAGACTCCTATTGTTGTGCCGCGTCAGCATCAGTTCAATGAGCATGTGAACGATCATCAGGTGGAGTTTGCGAGAAACGTGGCTCAGAGAATGGGAACGATTATTCCGGTAGAAGATATTGAAACATTGGGAGATATCATAACGAACTATGATCAGATTGTTGCTGGCATGGGACATGGTATGAGCAGTAATAATGCAAAGTTTAATGAAGAACTTGAAAAACTGGTAGATGAATTGTATTGAGGATGGGTGGATGAGAAAAGTTGGAATCATGTCGATGCAGCGCATTGCAAACTACGGTTCGTTTTTGCAGGCATATGCATTGAAGCAGCTAATTGAGGAAGTTGGCTGTAATGTAGAATTTGTGGACTACCATGTAGGTGCTCCAGTAATTACAGAAAATGCAGATAGTAAAAACAAGGTTGTCCGAAAGATAGAAAAGGGACTGGAAACCTTTCGGTATCGGGCTCCTCTTGCACACAAATTATCGTTCATCCGATATAAACAGTCTTTCGCTCAAAAGTATATGCCACTTTTAGGGATTACGGATGAAATGAACTACAATCCGACAGTGGATTGTCTTGTGATTGGCAGTGACGAGGTTTTTAACTGTATTCAAAAAAATTCCAATGTGGGCTATTCGCCAGAATTGTTTGGAAAAAATAACCATGCGAAGAAACTTATCACTTATGCAGCGTCTTTCGGTAATACCACATTGGAAAAGCTGGAAAAGTATAAAAAGGCCAATGAAGTCGGAGCTTTGTTGAAGAAGTTTGACGCGATTTCTGTACGAGATGCTAATTCAGGAACTATTGTAGAACAGCTCACTGGGAAAGAACCAGTGTACAATCTGGATCCGGTTCTGACCTATGATTACATGAACTGCTGCGACAAAATCCCACAGGTTCAGACTAATGAGAAGTATTTGATTCTGTACGCGTATGCAGGTCGTATTTCCAATGATGAGGCAGATTGGATTGCTGCTTATGCAAAGAAAAAGAATTTGAAGGTATATGCAATTGGCGGTATCCAAAAATGTGCAGACCGATTCGTGGACTGCTCACCCTTTGAGGTTCTGGCCTATTTCAGAAATGCAGAAGAAGTTATTACCGATACCTTCCACGGCAGTATCTTCTCGGTGATCACACATCGGCCGTTTACAACATTGATTCGCAAGAGTGTAGGTAACAGCTATGGTAATGAAGAAAAGTTGAGCGATTTGCTAAAGCGACTGGGACTGACCAATCGGATGACAACGAGAATTGAAGATACAGAAAACATCAATGAAAAGGCGATTGATTACGCGAAAGTTGATGAGCAGTTGAAAGCACATAGAGAAGTGGCGAAGGAGTATCTGAGAAAAAATTTAGAGGAATAAAATGGAGAACATATCGAGGATAAAAGAGAAATGTGTGGGATGTAAAAGCTGTGAGCAAAGCTGCCCAAAACACTGTATCTCTATGGTAGAAAACAAAGAGGGATTTTGGTATCCGTCTGTTGATGAAAAAAGCTGCATCGAGTGCAAGGTGTGCTTGAAAAAGTGTCCAGTAGAAAATACGGGATTTCATCGGAATGAGCCACATAAAGTTTGGGCGTGGCGCAATAAAAATGATGTGGATATTATGTGCTCTGCATCTGGCGGTGCGGCGGATAGTGCAGCGAAAACTATATTGCAAATGGGCGGTGTGGTTTATGGTGCTGCCTATGACGAGCAGCTGGCAGTAAGCCACATTGAAGTGACAGATGAAGCAGAAAGAGAGAAACTACAATCCTCTAAGTATGTTCAGTCTGACCCGAAAGATAGCTACGCAAAGGTCAAACAGCGTTTGTCAGAGGGAAAAACGGTACTTTTTACAGGAACTCCCTGCCAGATTGCAGGTCTGTATGCTTTTTTGGGTGGCAATCCAGAAAATCTATATACAGTTGACCTGATTTGCCACGGTGTGCCTTCGCCGAAGTTCTTCAAAAAGTATCTGGAATACCAGAACAAGCAGACGGCTGGCAGAGTAATCTATTTCAACTTCCGTTCCAAAGACAAGAGAGGTTGGGGAACACAATACCTGCTAAAGACAAAGACAAAGACAAAGACAAAGACAAAGACAAAGACACTCTCCCTTGATCGCTATGGAAAACATTTTATGGATGGCGACTGCTATAGAGAGAGCTGTTATCAGTGTGCTTATGCGAATACGAGCCGTGTAGGAGATTTGACAGTGGGTGATTTCTGGGGAATTGCAAAGAGCCATCCGAGCTTCAATTCTCCAAAGGGCGTGTCCAGTGTATTTGTAAATAGCGAAAAAGGTCAAAAGCTCTTTGAAATGATGCGAGTTCTTGCAGAAGTAGAGGAAGCAACGTTGGAAGAGGGCATGGTGAAGCAGCATAATCTGGTGCAGCCGAGCAACAGGCCTGTGACTAGAGATACTTTCTATAAGAGCATCGATGAACCAGGCTTTATAGAAAATATAAAGGTTGGATTTCAGCCAAAAGCACGGTTGAAATCTGTGCTGCCGAATAAACTGATTCAAAAAATCAAATCTCTTTGAGATTTTGTGGAGGAAGAATACATGGGAGAGCCTATAAGAGTTTTGCATATCTTGCAGCGAATGGAAGCTGGCGGTACGCAGGCTTTGTTGATGAATATATACCGGAAAATTGACAGAACGAAAGTACAGTTTGATTTTTTGGTCGTTTATAAGGAAAAACAGTTTTACGATGATGAAATTGAAAAAATGGGTGGACATGTTTACAAACTGTCTTTCCGGGAGGATTTGAACCTTCCTAAATTTCAAAAAGATTTGGCAGTTTTCTTTGCGCAGCATCACGAATATAAAATTGTTCATTGTCACGCCTACACGATTGGATATTTCTGCCTGAAAGCTGCAAAGAAAGCAGGTATCCCCGTCAGAATTGCTCATTCACATAATAATGAGACAGTACACGATATAAAATATTTACCGAAGCTGTTCATGCAGCGAATGTTTACCAAAAACGCAACAGATCTTTTCGCCTGCTCTGAAGAAGCTGGAAAATATCTGTTCAAAGACAAGCCGTTTCAAGTACTGAAAAATGCGATTGATTCGCAGAACTTTATTGCGGATGCGGATACCAGAAATGAAATCAGGAAAGAACTGGGGTTAAAGGATAAATTTGTTGTCGGCCATGTTGGCCGCCTGCATCCTCAGAAAAACCATGATTTCCTGATTGATGTTTTTGCAGAGATCAAGAAGAAAAAGCCTGACGCTGAATTGATTCTTGTTGGCACCGGGCCATTAGAAGAGAAAGTAAAAAGCAAAGTGGTCGAAAAAGGCCTTTCAGATTGTGTGCATTTTCTTGGAAATAGAAAGGATATGAACAGAATTTATCAAGCGATGGATGTGTTTGTTTTTCCATCTTTGTTTGAAGGTCTGGGTATTGTTGCAATCGAAGCACAGGCGGCGGGTGTTCCTATTGTCTGCTCTGAAGGATTGCCGCCGGAAACAGATATTACGCCGATATACCAGAAACTTCTGCTGAGCGATGGCGCAGAAAAGTGGGCCAATGTAGCGCTTGAAATGGCACAGAATCTGAAAGCACATACCAATATGCAGCAGTATGTGATTGATGCAGGATTTGATATGGACGCAACTGCAAAATATATGGAAAGTTATTATTTGAACCGATGGAGAACTGCCTGAGATGAATAAAAAAGTAGGTTTCTTAATAATGAATTTTGAAAGCGGCGGAGGTACTGAGAGAGTTACATCTGTCATTGCAAATGAGTTAGTAAAAAAAAATTTTGATGTGAGGATTATCAGTTGTCAGCATGGAAACTCTTGCAAATTTGAAATAGATAAAAACATTAAACTTTACTCACTAAATGGAGAAAAATGCGAGAATTCAGCTTTGAGAAAAATCTATGTCGAAAAGCAATTGATTAAATATGTAAAAGAAGAACAGATTGACATCATGATAGCAGTCGATGTAGCGTTATATCTTTATTTGATTCCTTTGCAGATAAAGAAAATATGTAAATGTATCGCATGGGAACATTTTAACTATTATATAAGCCCTAATAAACTGGTCAAATATGCCAGAAAACTGGCGGCAGAACATGCTGATTGTGTTGTGGTATTAGGCAAGAATGATTTAAATAACTACTTGACACAATACAAATATTGCAAAAATGTGACATATATTTATAACCCAATTGCAGTTGATACAAGCGAAAGTACGCCGTTGACACAAAAACGTGCGATTGCAGTTGGACGTTTAAGTAGACAAAAGGGCTTTGATATGCTGGTTGAGGCTTGGGCCTTGATTGAAAAGGAAGTCCCGGACTGGAAATTAGATATTTATGGACAAGGACCGCTTCAAAAAGAACTTCAGGGGCAGATTGACGGACTGGGGCTCAGGAATATAGAACTAAAAGGATTTTCTGATGATATTCATAAAGAATATATGGAATCGTCCTTGTTTTTTTTATCTTCGCGTTATGAGGGGTTTGTGCTAGTTCTGATGGAAGCAATGGCAACAGGACTCCCGGCTGTTAGCTTTCGTTGTAAGGAAGGACCTGAAGAAACGATTGATAATGGTATCAATGGATACCTAGTAGAAGAAGGAAATGTTCAGCAGTTCGCAGATTGTGCGATAAAACTGATGAAAAATGAAACGTTGCTAAAGCAATTTGCGTCAAAAACAAAAAAGGATTTGGATCGTTTCAATACAGCCGCAATTATAAACCAGTGGGTTGAACTCTTAAGAAATATGTAAAGCAAATCAAAAAAGCGGAACAGGAGATAGAATGAAAATATTATTTACAATTAGGAGCCTTACAGGAGGTGGAGCCGAAAGAGTTGTTTCAGTTTTATCTGGCTTATTGGCTGATGTTGGCGAAGACGTTCATATTATTACATATAAAACGTCAGAGAGAGACTATTCTATTTCTGAAAAGGTACAGATACATGAAATGCCACAACGAAAGGATAGTACAATAACAAAAGGAATGAGAATCTTTGATATGAGAAAAATTATCAAAGAAATCCAGCCTGATGTAATTATTCCGTTTGTTGGAACCGTTCTGTATGTGTCTTGGCTTGCAATCACAGGAATGAAAATTCCGTTTGTTTTGACCATCAGAAATAATCCGTGGACAATGCCAGAAAAAAGATTGTTAAGAAATTTTCGCGATTACCTGGCTAAGAAATCTTGTGCCATTCTGGTTCAAAATGAAGAGCAATCGGAATATTTCTCAGCCGATTTAAGAAAAAAGTGCTTTGTTGTTCCCAATCCTCTTTCATCAAAGTTTATTGATAATCATAAAGAAATTTATAGTAGGAAAATTTCTAAAATAATTGCAGTAGGCAGACTTCACGAACAAAAAAATTATCCGCTTCTTCTGAAAGCTATGGTTGATATTACAAAGATAAAATCTGAAATTACACTGGATATTTTCGGTGAGGGAAATCAAAAGAAATACCTTGAAGGTTTAGTCGATGAATATGGACTTGCTAATCATGTTTTTTTACGGGGGAGAAGCCAGAGCATCGAGAAACAGCTACAAGTAGCGGATATGTTTGTGATGACATCTGATTACGAGGGGATGCCAAATGCACTAATGGAAGCAATGGCTTTCGGTGTTCCATGTATATCCAGCGATTGTAAAACAGGTCCTAGAAGCTTGATCAAATCGTTTGAAAATGGTCTTCTGTTTCAGACGAACAATGTTGAAGATTTAAAGGATAAAATGGAATGGGCCATTGCAAATCCTGGACAGATGGCAGAATGCGGAAAACAAGCAAGGCGATGCTTGTTGGAGGAGTATTCGTCTGAAAAAGTTTTGAAAAAAATGCAGATACTTTTGGATTATGTGAAGGAGTGTGAGTAAGATGGGTGAAAAAAAACATGGTTTGCGGCGTGTGGCTGGCTATTTTGTGAACCACAGACTGCTTAATTGGATGCCGGACAAGCCATATCTGCAAATTTTTTATTATGCAGAGTTTGGAAAGTTTATTGATTTTAAGAATCCGAAGACATTCAACGAAAAATTGAACTGGCTCAAACTGTATTATAGAAGGTCGGATCTTATTACATTGGTTGACAAATACGAAGTGAAAAAATATATTGCAGATAAAATTGGTGAACAGTATGTTATCCCGACGCTTGGTGTATGGGATAAATTTGAGGATATCAACTTCAATGAGCTTCCAAATCAGTTTGTGCTGAAATGCACACATGATTCAGGTGGACTGGTTGTCTGCAAGGATAAATCCAAACTTGATTTGAAAAAAGCTAGGAAAAAAATCGAAAAATCTCTGGCAAACAATTATTATCTTTGGACGAGGGAGTGGCCATATAAAGGGGTCAAACCGAGAATTATTGCTGAAAAATATATGGAAGATCAGGAAACCGGAGAACTCCGCGATTATAAATTCTTCTGTTTCAATGGAGAACCAAAACTGATGTTTGTGGCAACGGAAAGAGGCGTCAAGAACACAAAGTTTGACTTTTATGATATGCAGTTTAACCACATGAACATTGTACAGCACTATCCGAACTCTGTATCCGCCATCAGAAAACCAGAACATTTTGAAAAAATGATTGAGCTTACCAAAAAACTCAGCGAAGGGTTCCCACACGTTCGAGTGGATTTTTATGAAGCAAATGGTCAAGTATACTTTGGAGAAATGACATTTTATCATTTTGGCGCGATTGTGCCGTTTGAAACAAAAGAGTGGGATAAAAAAATTGGAGATTGGCTGGTACTTCCAGAAAAAATTAGCTAATATGAAAATAATTCAAAGAAAGGATTTTGTGGGGTGCAGGGTCAATCAGCACTTGACGATGGATTGGATGAATGATTACTACAAAAGGCGCAAAGATTAAAGTTAAAGATATTACAAATATTTGTTATGGAATCTGTATTTTCCTGTTTGTCATTGGGCAGTCATATCTTCTTTCGTCATCTACAATTCTTGCAACGCTGTGTAAAGGATTAAAGATTGTTGCGGCAACTGTTCCGGTATTGGTACTTTTACGCCACTCAAAGTTCAGCATTCGTAATTTGCTTTTATGGGGACTAATCGCTCTCCTGATAATAGGAAATATATTCTTCAATCAGGCAGACAGTGACTTGATCTATATTGTTATATTCATATTGTATTGTTCAAAGGCAGAGCCGGAATCTGTTCTGAAGACTTATTGTATTAGTGCTGGCATTGCAATTGCGATAGTGATTTTTGCATGGCTTATAGGAATTCTCCCGTCTCAAACTAGTGCAGGACGAGAGTACTTGGGATTTTATTTTGCCACATTTGGTCCGAATCTCTTCTTGCACACAGTTTTGGCGTATATTGCCAGTAGAAAAAACAAAATAAAGTTTAGAAGTTGGATTTTGATTGAAGTCATAAATGTTTGGTTTTATAAGATGACGGATACATTAGCTGTATTTGTTGTTATTAATGCAAGCATTATCCTATATTACTTGTTGAATATTGAAAAGATAAAACAGTTTCTGTTTGACAGAGATTTTCCAAGGAGAATATTAGAAATATTTCCATTCTTTTCAGCAATTGCAACGATAGTAGCACAGTACTTTTATATTGCTCACTATAATGAGCCTGCATTCGTGGCTATAAATGCAGCTTTTTCAAATAGGCCGTATTTTGGAAAAATTGCTTTAGAAACGTATGGTGTTTCATTGTTTGGTCAACCCATTACATGGCTGACAGGAACCGATGGCACAAAAGTATCCGGTATGGATTATTTTTATGTTGATTCTTCATATTTGCAGGTGTTAGTAAGATACAGTGTGATAATGCTTGTGGTTTTATGTTTGGCAATGATGGCGGTACAATGCTATAGTGTTGTGACAAAGAATATTTATCTATGCATGGGATGTTCTTTGTTCCTTATTCATTGCATAACAGACCCGCAATTATTATCTTTTAGATATAATCCTTTTATTATAATTTCTGTTGCCTGCGTTGGAATGATAAAGAGCAAAAAAGAATTTTTTGAAAGGAACCGAAATGAGAAAGAATATGAATAAGTATGCAGAAGTAATAGTAACGTATAATCGAAAGAAATTATTAAAAGAAAACATAGAAGCACTCTTGAATCAGACATTTAAGGACCATGATATCCTGATTGTTGACAACAACAGCAATGATGGCACAAAGGAAATGGTTGCAGAGATTCAGGACAAGAGAATCAAATATTATAATACCGGAAAGAACCTTGGTGGTGCAGGTGGATTTGCTTTTGGTTTGAGAAAAGCCATAGAGCTCGGCTATTTATATGCGTGGATCATGGATGATGACTCTATCCCGGAAAAAGAGGCATTGCAAAGCCTTGTGGATAAGGGACAGGCATTAGATGGTGAGTTTTCCTATCTGGCCTCATTAGTGTATTGGACGGATGGGAAACTGTTTGATATGAATGTTCCGGATTTCCAGTACAACTCCAGATTAGGGCTGGATTTGGACAGAATTAGAAAAAACAAGCTGTTGTTGATTGATACTTGTTCTTTTGTTGGCTGCTTTATCAATTTAAAATATGCTGAGACAGCAGGATTGCCGATTTCTGAGTTCTTTATTTATGGAGATGATCAGGAGTATACGGCAAGATTGAGAAAATTGGCTCCAGCTTATTTGGATTTCGATAGTGTTATTGTACATAAAGCACCATCCAATAAAGGCGCAGATGTGGTTTCGGCAGATGAGACAAGAATAGAACGCTTCTTTTATCAAGCAAGAAACGGAATGTACATCGCGCGAAAAAATGGAAAAGTAGGCCGTCGGCTGCGTGTGATTGGTGGGCGAATCAAGAATATTCTCAGAAAAGCACCGGATCACAAAGCAAAAAGAGTTTGGGTGACGTGCAAAGGAACGATCTCTGGATTTTTCTTTAATCCGAAGATTGAATATGCACATAGAAAAGGAGAATAACAGAAAGGAAATGGGAAAACAAAAGTCTCTTAAATTAAATTTTGTAATGAACGCGATTCTTACGATGTCGCAGTTCGTTTTTCCACTGATTACATTTCCGTATGTTTCACGCATTCTATTGCCCATTGGTACCGGAAAAGTATCATTTGCAACTTCGATCGTATCTTACTTTACACTCTTTGCACAGTTGGGAATTCCAACATACGGCATTCGGGCATGTGCAAAGGTGCGTGATAATCGGGAAGAACTCTCGAAAATGGTTCAAGAGCTGTTCATTATCAACCTTATGATGAGCGCACTGGCATATGTGGTTTATTTTGCAGCAATATACTATGTCCCAAGATTTCGGCAGGATAAAGACCTGTTCTTGATTGTTGGCCTGACAATCTTTTTTAATGCCATAGGAATGGAATGGCTGTATAAAGCACTTGAACAATATACTTATATTACGGTTCGCTCGATTATTTTTAAGTTTATTGCAATTGTTGCGATGTTTCTCATGGTGCATGAACAAAGCGATTATGTCATTTATGGTGGAATTTCCATTTTGGCATCATCTGCCTCAAATATTTTTAACTTCTTTCATATACACCGTTATGTCAACATTAAGCCTGTTGGTCACTATAATTTTAAGAAACACTTAAAAGCGATTGTGATTTTCTTTGCAATGTCCTGTGCCACAACAATATATACGCATCTGGATACTGTAATGCTTGGATTTATTCGTACAGACGCAGATGTTGGATATTATAATGCGGCAGTAAAGATAAAAACGATTCTCGTGAGTATCGTTACATCTTTAGGTGTGGTTTTGCTGCCGAGAGCATCATACTATGTCGAACATAGTATGATGGATGAATTTTACCGTATTACAAAAAAGGCAATCAATTTCGTGTTTTTGATTGCAACACCGATGATGATTTATTTTATGCTTTTTGCAAAGGAGGGCGTTTTCTTCTTATCGGGCGATGCTTATGCCGGTGCAATTATTCCGATGCAAGTTATAATGCCAACTTTACTTTTTATTGGTCTGACAAACATAATGGGAATACAAATGTTAGTGCCGCTTGGAAAAGAAAAAGTAGTTCTTTATTCGGAAATTGCTGGAATGATTGTGGATATTATCTTAAATGCACTTCTGATTCCTAAAATGGCATCTACAGGTGCAGCGATTGGAACCTTGGCAGCAGAAATCGCTGTTTTTATTGTTCAGTACGTTGCGCTTAGAGGAATTATTAAGGAAGCATATAGACAGGTTCATTATGTTGCAATTGGCAGTTCTGTTTTAGCTGGAGGGGTTCTCGCGGTTTTAATAAAGAGAATGCAGTGGGGAAGCTTTATGACTTTATGTGCTTCTGCAATTGTATTTTTTGGAGTATATTTTTTGATTTTAACAATTGCAAAGGAATCTCTTGTCATAGAAATAGAAAATCAGTTGCTTGGACGAATTATCAAGAAAAAATAATAACTGACTGAATGGGAGGAAAGAGTATGAAATATGATTATTTAGTAGTAGGTACTGGTCTGTATGGGGCGATTTTTGCACATGAAGCTAAAGCACATGGCAAGTCTGTTTTGGTAGTAGACAAGCGCCCGAATATTGCAGGAAATATTTATACCAAGAATATTGAGGGTATCAATGTTCATAAATATGGTGCTCACATTTTCCATACTAATAACAAAAAGGTTTGGAATTACATCACGCAGTTTGCAGAGTTTAATCGTTTCACCAACTCACCGGTGGCTAATTATAAAGGAGAATTATTCTCCCTTCCGTTCAACATGTACACCTTTAACAAGATGTGGGGAGTTGTAACGCCGGAGGAGGCTGCCGCAAAGATTGAAGAACAGCGCAAAGAGATTACTAGTGAGCCACAGAATCTTGAAGAGCAGGCCATCTCTCTTGTCGGTCGCGATATCTACGAGAAACTCATCAAGGGCTATACAGAGAAGCAGTGGGGACGTGACTGCAAGGAGTTGCCGTCCTTTATTATCAAGCGTCTTCCGGTTCGGCTGACTTTTGATAACAACTACTTCAATGCACTTTATCAGGGCATTCCTGTTGGCGGCTATACCAAGATGATTGCCAATCTGCTGGATGAAATTGAAGTTCGTTTGAGCACAGACTATCTGGAAAACAAAGCGGAGCTGGATGCATTGGCTGATAAGGTTGTATACACTGGACCGATTGATGCATACTTTGATTATAAGCTGGGTACGCTGGAATACCGTTCTGTTAGATTTGAGACGGAAACTTTGGATAAGCCAAATTTCCAGGGCAATGCCGCAGTGAACTATACCGACCGAGAAACTCCGTGGACCCGTATCATTGAGCACAAATGGTTTGAGTTCGGTAAGGATGAGAACGGCAATGATCTGCCGAAGACTATCATTAGCCGTGAGTACAGCAGTGAGTGGAAGCCGGGAGATGAGCCATATTATCCGGTTAATGATGCTAAGAATGGTTTACTTTATTCTGAATACAAGAAGTTGGCAGATGCAGAAAATAATGTGATTTTCGGCGGTCGCCTAGGAGAGTATAAGTATTATGACATGGATCAGGTAATTGCAGCTGTATTGGATAGATGCGAAAAAGAATTTTAACAGAGAGAAAAGAGAATATGAACACAACATTACTTATCATGGCGGCCGGAATCGGTAGCCGTTTCGGAACAGGAATAAAACAGTTGGAGCCGGTCGATGATGATAACCACATCATCATGGACTACTCGATCCATGATGCGATTGAAGCAGGTTTTAACCATGTGGTATTTATTATCCGTAAGGATATCGAGAAGGAGTTCAAAGAGGTCATCGGTGATCGCATTGCCTCTATTTGCTCCGCTCATAATGTAACTGTGGACTATGCTTTCCAGGATATCAACGATATTCCGGGAGAATTTCCGGCAGGCCGTACAAAGCCGTGGGGAACCGGACAGGCTGTGCTTGCAGCGAAAAATGTGATTGGTACCCCGTTCATTGTGATCAATGCAGATGATTACTATGGCAAAGAAGGTTTCAAAGCAGTCCATGAGTATCTGGTGAATGGTGGCAAGTCCTGCATGGCTGGTTTCGTTCTGAAGAACACGCTGTCTGATAACGGTGGCGTGACTCGTGGTATCTGCAAGATGGACGAGAATGGAAACTTGACAGAGGTTGTGGAAACCAAGAACATCGTAAAGACCGCAGCTGGAGCAGAGGCAGACGGTGTGGCTGTTGATGTGAATTCTCTGGTTTCTATGAATATGTGGGGATTAACACCGGAGTTTTTGGATGTGTTGGAAGAAGGCTTCAAAGAGTTCTTCGAGAAAGAAGTTCCGGGCAATCCTCTGAAAGCGGAGTATCTGATTCCTATCTTCATCGGTGAACTGCTGGAGCAGGGAAAGATGTCAGTGAAGGTTCTGAAAACCAACGATACCTGGTACGGCATGACCTATCACGAGGATGTCGCAGCTGTAAAGGACAGCTTCAAGAAGATGCTGGAGAACGGCGTGTATAAGGCTGATCTGTTCAGTGATCTGTAATGGAAGCAATAAAGGTATTAGCCAAAATCCTCACAAACATCCTGACTGCTCTGTATGAGCCGTTTGGATTTTCACTTCTGCTTTCCTTCCTCGCCATGTTCTTCTATCTATATGCGTATGAACCTGAAGAGGCTGGCAAAGGATGGAAGAGCGCCATGGTGACTTGGTATCAAAAATTCAAGGGGAGTGTGTTCTTTCGGAAGTTGTTCTTACTGACCTTTGTGACATCAATGATTTTGTTTAGGACGTTACTAAACCGTAATCTATGGCTAAATCCTTTGTCCGATGTCATGGGTGGTTGGGGCATCTGGGAGACTGTGAATGGCGAACAGAAGCTGACCACCGAGTGCATCGAGAACGTAATTATGATGGTGCCATTTTCAGCAGTAGTGATGTGGACGTTCGGAGAGAAGATAGGAAACAGTTGGAAGAAGATACTGTGGTATAGCGGAAAGATAGCATTTATCTTTTCGATAAGCATAGAAATGCTGCAATTATTGCTTCGCTTAGGAACGTTCCAGCTATCAGACATCTTCTATAACACAGTCGGTGGAATGATTGGTGGATTGATGTATTGTGTGGCGATGAAGGCAAGAAAGCGTCTGTAAAACTAGATGAAATTATGATATACTGGGAGCGGTAGCTCCCTACGCTGCTCTGATAATCACACACCTCTCCGTGGTGAGCAGCAGGCAACGAACTTATGGTCGGCTAAGATTTGAAAGAAACATAGAAGAAAGGAGCTGGTAGAAGTGGAAGCAATGGAAGGAAAGTACTTGGAACTTGTTCAGAATTGTATTAATTATGCAAGAAGTTTCATGACATTACCCGAACCTATTGAATCCTATTTTGAAGACTGCCCATCTGACAGATTTAAAACAATGGACAATGCCGCAGAGGGATGCGGAAATAAATTGTATTTTAATAAGCCGTGGTTTACAGGACAAGATAGATGGGAAAATCATAGGGTTGATATAGAGTTCTTCATTTTTCATGAGCTGCGACACTTACATCAGCACTATGAAATTGCGTTGTCGGATAGCAATAATACTGTACATGAAGATATAAGTACCATTGTTTCATGGAAAAATGGTTTTATAAACTATACAAGAAACGAAGGCGGAAGTACACAGGCTGTTAATCTGTCTCAAGAAGTAGAAATTGATGCAAATGCATATGCATTGTGTCTCAGCAATATGTTACATATTTCTGATAATATAGAGCTTCGCTTTAGTGTACCACAAGAAGCAATGGATTTAGCAGACCCCAGATCACGACAGTATTACGAAAATCGACCAGAATTAAAAAGATATATAGATAAATTGAAAAGAGATGCAGGACAGCCTGTGGTAAGAAAACCAGAAAGAAATGAGCTGTGTCCTTGTGGTAGCGGAAAGAAATTTAAGAAGTGTTGTATTGGCAAAGGCATATATGATTGATGTATCATATATATCCACACAGTGCTATACTTAAATAACTAAAAAAAGGAAAGAGGTTATCACGATGCCCAGAACGAAAGACAGCAAAAACCGTCCCAAAACTAATAACGACTACGCATCCCAGATTACGGAGAAGCAGGAATCTATCACTTCCCTGACTGCTGAGATCGCATCCATCTCCGCCAACATTGACACTTTGAAGGCTGACTTGAAAGAGAAGAAGTCTGCTTTGAAGAAGACCGAAAAAGAAGTGGCATCCCTGAAAGCGAAGAAGGCAAAGGCAGATGCTAAGGCCGCTGAAGAAGCTAAGAAGACCGAAGCAGAGGCTGTACTGAAGAAGTTGCTGGCAAGCGGGATGAGTGCGGATGAGATCCTTGAAAAACTGAAATAAGATCGGCCGTGTGGACAAACTGAACTCCAGAAGTTCACACGGTATTTTTTGAAGGTTGATATATAGTTTGTAATGGAAATAAAAGAGAACAAAATTATAAGAAATGGAGCGTAAGAAAAATGAATTTATCAAAAATACACCACATCGCAATCATCGTATCTGACTACGAAGCCGCAAAAAATTTTTATGTGAACAAGCTGGGCTTCTCTGTCATCAGAGAAAACTACCGCTCGGAGCGTAAGGACTGGAAACTGGATCTGCGTGTCAATGAATACACAGAACTGGAGATTTTCGCTGAGGAAAACCCGCCGAAGCGTGTGAACCGCCCGGAGGCCTGTGGTCTGCGTCATCTTGCTTTTTGTGTAGAGAGCGTGGAGCAGACGGTGAAAGAGCTGAGAGAATTAGGTATAGAATGTGAGCCGCTTCGTGTGGATGATTATACCGGCAAGATGATGACTTTCTTTCATGACCCGGATGGTCTGCCGCTGGAGCTGCACGAATAATCATGGGAGAGAAAAGAGCGTATAAACCACGGAAGCCCGGTGGCGGCCGGAAGAAGCTGAAGCCAGAGTATGATGCTGAGAAGAATCTGAAAGAGCAGATGGATGCGGCTGTGGCTCTTTATGGGGAGAATTGTTCTCTCCAATCCATCGGCTATGCTCTAGCCCTTAACCCTATCAAGGTACGGAAGCTACTCATCACGGCTGGTGTGTATGAATCGGATGTGGCGGAGAAAGTAAAAAACACTTTTGAAGAGTACCGAGAAACACAAGACTACAAAACCTCCATACTCTCAACTGCAAATACCCTTCAACTCTCCAAAACCTCTGTTACCTCATATCTTCCGTATAAAAAAGGCGTGTACTTCCCAAGTACAGCAGAAAAAGAGAAGATCAGTGTTGGAGCAGAGCGGCAGCGGAGATACAGAGCGATGAAGCGGTGGAGGACTGATCCGACAGAAGAAAACTTCTGGGGTGTGGTTCTGGCTTATGCTGGTGTGAAATTCAAAACTTACTCTGGTTTGCTATTTTCTTACGAAATTAAAAAAGGCAGGAACGGCGAGTACACGAAACAGCTGTGGATCGACCGCCGGGAGAAGAGTAAAAGTCTGGCGTGGAGTTCTATTGTTTTGGCTCTGGGAAATATTAAAGGGGAAGTAGTAGACGGCCCCAAAGCTCTGGGCGATATCCGGGGCGTAACTTACATCTACGGGATGTTCTATCGGTTCGGCTTGATTGATGTGCCGGATGAAGTGAAGGAGAAGATGGGACATCCGAAAAACCGCAAAAAATATGTTGCTATGTGCAAAAGTCTACGGTAATATGTGCCGTAACTGAGGATGTGAATCT
>ENA-ORVB01000500-ORVB01000500.1-human-gut-metagenome-genome-assembly--contig:-NODE-500-length-31750-cov-3.74236_pt1 | contig 31750 bp, 26 predicted proteins | sample MGYA00242090_ERZ509231 | MGnify/ENA primary metagenome ERZ509231 (study PRJEB26280, sample SAMEA2338798) | human gut metagenome | biome: human gut; feature: human-associated habitat; material: faeces...
AACAGATAATAAACCGCAGTCTGAGACAGCCAGCCGTTCTTATCCGGATTATTCTCGACCGCAGCAGCTTCCGTCAGTAATGTACGGATAGTAGTCGTACAGGTTTCGATGGAAGAACGTTTCGGAAAAGCAAGTCCCAGTTCATCCTTCAATACAATCCCGTCCGCTTGCGGATTCTTGTCATAGGCAGGAGCAAACAGTCTCAACAGATTGAAATAGCAAAGCGCCTTTAATGCTTTCGCCTCACTAATGATAGCCGCTTTATCCTTCTCCTCCGAAGCATTCTCCAGCGTTATGTTATCCACGCGTTCCAATAAAGCGTTGCAGGAGGCGATCGTGTTATAATACTCTCCCCACAAACTTTCGGCAAGAGTCGTTATAGAATTATCCTGCCAAGCATAAAGGTTCTTCAGGCTCATATCTTTTCCCACAATGGAAGTCGGGCAAAAATCATCGCCCAAAATAGAAAGTTCATATTCGTAATGTGGATACAAACTATAAACAGAAGACAAAAGAGAGCGTGCCGTTGAAATATCCACAATAGCATCCGGATCCGAATACTGATCGGAAGGGGGAATATCCAATGAACAAGAAGACAATCCCGACAGACTCCCCACCATGACGGCACATATATAAATGAGTTTCTTTATCATAATCGTTATCCTTTAAAAAGTCAGATTCATATTGAATGTATAAATAGGCTGCATACTTCCTGCAAGTGTGCCGCTTTCCGGGTCGGACTCTTTGTATGAAGTCCAGGTAAACAGATTGGAACCTTGAAAAGCAAAAGTAGCATACTTCACGAACGGTATCGTTTTCCGCAAGAAACGTTGGTCTACACGATATCGCAGAGAAACCATAGAGAGTTTCAGGTAATCACTCTTTCCCACAGTCAAGGAGTTGGGATACAAAGTAAGGTTCTCTTCCGCAGTAGCTGAAGTATAAAAAGGAGTAGGATATACTTTCCCTTCATCACCGGCTTTGAACCACATTCTTTCCGTCTGTCCTGCCACAGCGTTCCGGTTCACATTATCCTTATCACGCACATACGAATAATTGAATTGATGAATGCCGCCGTGTACATAATAGAAATCCACATCCAAGTCGAAGGCTTTGTAAGAAAGAGAGAGGCCGAAGCTTCCGGTATACGGTGGTGTAGAATGCCCCAAAGCTACCACATCATCCACTGTCAATGTTTCACTCGCCTGCTTCTCCTTATTATCTTTCACCAGAAATACCGGATAACCGGTCAAAGGATTAATGCCTAAAGACTGAGGACCATAGATCATATCGTATGACTTGCCCACTTCATAATCCGGAACCAATACATCCTCAGATGCATATATCTTGTCTGCATAATACAAGTCAATTACCTTGTTACGATTGTACGCCATATTCCATCTTAAATTCAAAATCCAATCTCTTGTATCCAGGACTTTCGCTTTCAGTCCGAATTCGATTCCCTGGTTTTCCAATATACCGATATTGCGCTTCAATGTGGTATAACCGGTGGAAGAAGGAATAGGCACATCAAGCAACGCTTGTTCCGTGCGGCGATTGTACCAGCTTGTCTCCAAAGTCACCCGATTGAACAACTCAATACTGACTCCCGCATCAATGGATTTCGTCTGTTCCGGTTTCAAGTCCTTATTATAAAGTCCCATCAACTCCAGAACACGCTGATCCTCATACGCATTATTGGAATAGGCGAAAGTAGCTACCGTAGAGGAAACGGAAACACCGTTCAGATTGGCTGTATATCCGTAAGACGCTTTCAGATTCAAGCGGGTCAGGACAGTATTGTCTGCCAGGAAAGAGTAATAGCTGGGAGTCCAACCGATACCGACTGCCCAAGCGCTATTCCAACGCTTGTCCGAAGGCAGGATAGAAGACGCGTCCGCTTTATAAGTCGCATAGAAATCGTAAATATTATCAAAGGTATAACCTAATACAGCTCCCAATCCCAACTGCGCATTTTTATCTTTCAGAGCGCCGACTTCCGCCTGACGGGTTCCCTGAATGGAGTGATTGATGGCAGCAGCCGAATTAATCGTTCCCACGCCATAACCGGTTATGGACACATTATCCAACTGAGTGAGGTAGTAGTCCATATTAGCTCCCAACGTAAGGTCATGCCTACCGGCAAATACATGATTATAAGTCGCACGAATGTTAGTAGAAATGTTCGTGGTCGTATTCTTTGATTTTGCGAAAATACCCCGTTTAAGTTCCGGAATACCACTTGTCATTTCCGAATAAGAAGTAGAGGGGGTAAACTGTTCCGTTTCATCCAACAGAAAGTCCAATCCCGCCACTGCGGCAATATCCAGTCCGGGCAAGGGATTCAAGGTCAGGCTACCACTGATTCCGGCAGTTTTCGCCGCACTCTCCTGGCTGAACTGATTCATCAAGTCCTTATAAGTACGTCCCGGATAAGAAATCAGTTCGCCACCGTCTTTCGTTTCATAAGGATTCAACTCATAAACCAACTGGGTCGGATCGGAAGTAGATCCGTTCGGGGTATTCGTCTTCGCATATCCACCGTTCACACTCAGCAAAGCGTAACCGATATGTCCCAGTTTCTGATCCAGATTCATACGCAAACTCATACGCTGCTTGTCATTACCCGGCAAACGTCCTCCTTGCTTGGTATAATTGGCGGATATATAATAGGTAGTCTGTTCGCTTCCGCCCCGAATGCTTACATTATGTTTCTGATACAGATTGTTACGAATCAACTCTTTGAACCAATCTGTATTGATATTCCTCAATTCGTTCAACTTCTGCTCCCCCGACGCAATCAGTTGCGACAAGTTAGGATCGCCCGCATAGTATTTATTGTAGTAATCAGCACTGTAACGATATCCCGGAGTCTCCGGATTCTGCAGCAGCCGTTCCAGTTCCAGTTTCTCCGCTGAGTCCATCATAGACACGCCGCGACGACCGCGCGTCGTGACTCCCATGTCCAACGTATAAGTAACCATTGTCTGCCCGCTGACACCTCGCTGGGAAGTGATTTCCAATACCCCGTTGGCAGCCTTGATTCCATACAAGGCACAGGCAGCCGCATCCTTCAGCACCTTTATTTCCTTGATATCCATCGGGTTTAGATTGTAGAAAGTTTCCGGACTGATGACCTTACCGTCCATAATATACAACGGTTCATTCGTCGTATTCCCTTTACGTAAAGAAGAGTTTCCACGAATACGGATTTCAGGGGTCGAACCCAGTTCCCCGGTATTTTGGATAATCAATCCGGGAACAGAACCCTGCAATGCCAGCCCCATATCGATCATCGGCTTACTATTGATGCGTCGCATATCCACCTCTTGCACCACTCCGGAGCGGGCACGAATATCAATCTCATTAATATTAGCTTTGGCTGTGACAACAACCTCATCCATATTATTCACATCATCAAGCAAAGTCACATCCAGCCGTGTTTGTCCTTTATAGGTAACTACTTTCCGCTTCATACCGATAAAGGAAAACTCAATACTCACACCGGGCTCCCACTGTCCCTTCAACACATACTCTCCCTTTTCATTGGAAATAGCTCCATAAGGCGTATTTTTCACCTTAATATTAACTCCCGCTAACGGAAGATCCTGCGCATCGCGCACATGACCAGAAATTCGTTTTTCTTCTCTTTGCGCTTGCAAAATGACACAAAATGAGAGAAAAGCTAAAAACAGTATCCGTCTCTTTAAATAGTAGTTCATACATTTTGTCTTTTAACTATATGGCGTAAAGAAACAAAGAAAAGCTAATAAAGACAAATAATGCCTACGGCAATTAAACTATTTTAATAATTATACCTATTAATAGGTAGAACGGAACTGCCCATCTGTTTTACTTTTAACTACTTCCCCTCTTTTGCTTTGAATGCCAACGCATACATCCGTATTTGTTTTACCATCGACAGCAAACCGTTGCTACGGGTAGGTGACAAATGTTCCTTCAACCCGATTTTATCTATAAAATAAAGATCGGCATTCAAGATTTCATCAGGAGTATGATCCGACAATACCTTAATCAGCAAAGCTATAATTCCTTTTACAATCAAAGCGTCACTTTCCGCCTTAAATACAATCTTGCCGTCTACATCGTCCGCCTGAAGCCATACCCGGCTCTGACAACCTTCAATCAGATTCTGTTCTGTTTTATATTTTTCATCCAGCGGTTCCTGCTCATTTCCCAAATCAATAAGTAGCTGGTAGCGGTCCATCCAATCATCGAAGTCACTGAACTCTGCAATTACTTCGTCTTGTAATTCATTAATTGACATACTATTTATTTTATTTCTCGTTATAGATTACCTCCAATACAGTCTGACCGACTGCTTTCAATGTATTCTTATCAATGTGATCCATATTATCCGTGAGGGTATGCCAGGTAGGAGTAAATCCACCTTCCGGATCAGAAGCAATGATATCAATTGTCTTGATACGCGCCAACCGGTTAATGAACAAATGATCGTCCGTCACCCCTCCTCCATCTTCATTGATAAACAGATTGCCGTATCCCAGCTTCCGGGCAGCCTTCCAGACCTTCTTATTAACGTCCGGCGCAAACTTCTCGGAATAGGATTCTTTCAGAAAGACCGTATTCTTGCCTCCTACCATATCAAGCAGAATTCCGAAACGGGCATTGTATCCTTGAACATGAGGATTGCGCGCCCAATACTGTGCTCCCAGACACCACGACTCTTCGTTATCCTGATCGTGCGCTCCATAATCTTCCGCATCAAGAAAAATGATGTCGATTCCAAGCTCCGGTTGCTGTTGATGAACCAGACGGGCAATCTCCAGCAAAGCTCCCACCCCGCTTGCTCCGTCATTAGCACCGAGAATAGGTGTTTTATGATTCTTTTTGTCAGGATCATTGTCGGCCCATGGGCGTGTGTCCCAATGTGCAAACAAAGCGATTCTTTTCTTACTTTCCGGCTTATAGGAGCCAATGATGTTTCTAGCCTTCAGCAAAGTACCGTCATAAGCTATCAAATCTGCATACTGATCGGTCACCTGTGCGCCAAACTCCTTCAATTGCTGCGCCAGATAGTTTCCACAAGCTACATGTCCCTTTGTGTTGGGGACACGAGGTCCGAAGTCCACTTGATTCTTTACGTACAAATAAGCGCTGTCCGCATCAAACCGAGGTACATTCACCACTATCTTTTCGCTTTGTTCATTAGTTGTATTCGCTTTGTTGCCTCCTCCGCACGAAAATGCAGACAGTAGCAGAAAAGCAGTCGTCAGTAACATCATAGATTTCTTTTTCATTATCCTCTTATCTATTAAGGTCTCAAAATTAGTTATTTTCATCAGAGTATCACCCGGATGGAATAGATTATTAACATATAAACTTTAATTCCACATTTTTCTTTCCAACGGTGAACTCCACTCTGGCTCCATTGATAAGCGGCAGATTGTGCGCGACATGTCCCACCGGAAAATTAAAACAAACGGGATAATCATACTCTTTCACCAAATCCGCCAAAGCCGCATACAGTTCCTTGCCCAGCGAACGGTCTTCTTCATATTCCGTAAACTGTCCGATGATGAGCCCAGACAATTTTTCGAGCACACCACCCAATTTCAAGTTATACATCATACGCTCAATGGCATGAGGACGTTCGCTCACATCTTCTATAAAGAGCACTGTTCCCGCTGCCGGAATATCGTATGGAGTACCGCGCAAGCCATAAGCCACCGCCATATTTCCGCCCCGCAAAATACCTTCCGCACTGCCCTTCCTGTTCAACTTATGCTTCTCACAAGTATAAACAGGAAGATTGCCCGACAATATATCCTTCAAATAAAGCGAACACAGATCATCCTCCGGTTCCACCGTAAGATGGCGCGCCATCAATGAATGCAACGAAGCATAACCGTTTTTCTGGAACAGGTTATGCAGAGCGGTAATATCACTGAAACCAAGCAGCCATTTCGGATGTTCGCGGAAAGCGGTAAAATCAAGTTTGTCAATCAGGTGAACCGCTCCATACCCGCCCCGGCTGCAAAGGATGGCTTTTACTTTCGGATCGTCCATTGCATCCTGCAAATCACCCAAGCGTTGTTTGACTGTTCCGGCAAACCGGCCGGAAGAGCCACCGGCATGTTTTCCCATAGCGACCTTCAAGCCCCATGACTCCAACCGTTTCTTCGCACCTTTCAAGAACAGCTTATCTATCTTACTGGAAGGTGATACGATGACCACTTTATCGCCTTTCTGCAAAAAGGGAGGAAATTGAATATCCATACTTAATAATCTATTTATGATTCGGTAGATTTACTCATGCAAAAATACACGAAAAAACGATTCTAAGCGCATCTACCCGACAAAACAAACAAAATATAGCAAAATGTTACATCACAAGCGCAACTTTTCGGTTTGGAATCGTTATTTTTTCAATGATTTTTCAGATATTTGCTAAAAATCTAACGTTATGGAACCTATTCGAAATTTCGCTCAACTGACAGCCCATCTTAAAGTACTGAACCGCAGAAAACGTATCGCCGTAGTCTGTGCCAACGACCCCAACACGGAGTACGCCATTTCCCGCGCTTTGGAAGAGGGCATTGCGGAGTTTCTCATGATCGGAGATTCAGCCATTCTGGAGAAATATCCCACACTCAAGCAATATCCCGAATATGTGAAAACCCTTCATATAGAGGACCCCGACGAAGCGGCGCGTGAAGCGGTGCGTATCGTCCGCGAAGGGGGAGCCGATATCCTGATGAAAGGGATTATCAATACGGACAATCTGTTGCACGCCATCCTCGACAAGGAGAAAGGCTTGCTCCCTAAAGGAAAAATCCTGACTCATCTTGCCGTCATGGAGATACCGACGTACGATAAGCTGCTTTTCTTCTCGGATGCAGCCGTCATTCCGCGTCCTACATTGCAGCAACGCATTGAAATGATCTGGTATGCCATCTGCACCTGCCGTCATTTCGGGATCGAACAACCGCGCATCTCATTAATACACTGCACCGAAAAGGTCAGTGCCAAATTCCCTCATTCATTGGATTATGTGAATATCGTAGAGCTTGCCGAAGCCGGCGAGTTCGGCAATGTAATTATTGACGGACCATTGGACGTGCGCACTTCCTGCGAACAGGCAAGCGGGGATATCAAAGGAATCGTCTCCCCCATCAACGGACAGGCAGATGTACTGATTTTCCCGAATATCGAATCGGGGAATGCTTTTTACAAGTCCGTTTCCCTCTTCGCCAAAGCAGAGATGGCGGGATTGTTGCAAGGACCTATCTGCCCGGTGGTTCTTCCTTCGCGCAGTGACTCCGGATTGTCCAAATATTACAGTATCGCTATGGCATGCCTGCAAGTGTCGGGAGACTGTGAATGCAGGAAGCAGGGCACTCAAGTTGCAAGTTCATCCATCTAAATCACACTTAAGCCTCACGATCCATGAAGATTCTAGTTATCAACCCCGGCTCCACGTCCACCAAAATAGCTGTTTATGAGAATGAAACGCCATTGCTAATCCGCAACATAAAACATACGACAGAAGAGTTAGCCGCATTTCCACGTATTATCGATCAGTTTGAATTCCGCAAGAACCTGGTACTGAAAGCGCTGGAGTCCGAAAAGATACCTTTCGACTTTGATGCGATCATCGGACGGGGAGGACTGTTGAAACCGATTCCCGGTGGAGTGTATGAGGTAAACGATGTCATGTTGGACGATATCATCCATGCCATGCGCAATCACGCTTGTAATTTGGGTTGTCTCATAGCTTCCGAACTCAGCCTCTTGCTTCCCGGTTGCCGGGCTTTCATCGCGGATCCGGGCGTTGTTGACGAGCTGGAAGACGTTGCCCGTATCACAGGCTCTCCACTCATGCCGAAAATCACTATCTGGCACGCATTGAACCAACGGGCCATCGCCCGACGCTTCGCTAAAGAGCAGCGCACAAAGTATGAAGATTTAGATCTGATTGTCTGCCATTTAGGTGGAGGGATTTCCGTAGCCGTCCATCGGCACGGAAGAGCGATAGACGCCAACAATGCATTGGACGGCTCCGGTCCTTTCTCCCCCGAACGTGCCGGCACGCTGCCTGCCGGGCAGTTGATTGACTTGTGCCACAGCGGCCGGTTCACGAACGACGAACTTAAAAAACGTATTTCCGGACGTGCCGGACTGGCTGCCCATCTGGGAACAACCGACATCCCCACCGTCATACGTTCCATTGAAGCAGGCGACCATCACGCCAAACTGATATTGGATGCCATGATTTACAATATCGCCAAAGAGATAGGAGCTGCCGCTACCGTGCTCTACGGAAAGGCGGACGCCATTCTACTGACAGGCGGTATCGCGCATTCCGATTATGTAATCAGCCGATTGAAAGAACGCATATCATTCATTGCTCCCGTATATGTATATCCCGGAGAAGATGAATTGGAAGCATTAGCCCTCAATGCACTCGGCGCATTACGGGGAGAATTGCCGATACAAGTATATAAGTAAGGTTGCTCCACGCAGAGAATAAGGAATTGACGCGCACAAAACAGTCCCTTTTTATGCACACGGGTAGTCGTCACCTTACAAGGTGACCAATGTCCCCTTATAAGAAGACAAATGGCACTTTATAGAATGACAAACATCACTTTGCAAAGTGACCACCCAAACAGGCAAAAACAAAATTTCTTAAGATACGAAATTAATATAAGAAAAACAAGAAAAGCGACATTAAAAACCAAGTAAAATCACTCCTTTATAACAGCCGATAAACATCTCAAGCAACAACAAACGGAAAAGCATATTATCCTCGCAGTCTAAACTTTTTTATATAAAAAGTCCTTTCTAAGAAAAAAATCTCATATATTTGCAACGTGTTAAGTTAATAAATTGATTAAGGTCGATTTTTGACTGTTTCGAATCGGGAAGTATGGGGGTACTTTCCGATTCTCTTTTTTAGCCCGATTCTCTCTCCTTATTCCCTATTCATCGTATAAAAAAAATAGTCCGAAAACTAAGTTTTCGGACTATCCTTACTATTATAAAGCTATTCGCTCTTTACTTCTTTTCCGGTCTTGGCAACAAAACTTTTCTAGAAAGTTTGAATTTACCGGTTTTCGGATCGATATCGATCAACTTCACGTCAATCTCATCACCTTCCTTAATTCCGGCTTCTTCTACAGTCTCAAGACGTTTCCAATCAATTTCGGAGATGTGCAGCAAACCGTCCTTGCCCGGCAAGAATTCGACAAACGCACCATAAGGCATGATAGAACGAACTTTACCTTTATACACTTCGCCTACTTCGGGAACAGCAACGATCGCTTTGATCATACGCATTGCATCATCAATACATTTCTTATTTGTTCCTGAAACCTCGATGCGTCCCATACCATCAATTTCCTCGATAGTAATCACAGCACCTGTCTCTTCCTGCATACCTTGAATAATCTTACCGCCAGGGCCGATCACTGCACCGATAAATTCTTTAGGAATCGTCATTGTCTCGATACGCGGAGCGTGTTCTTTCAGTTCAGCACGCGGCTCGGCAATTGTTTCGGTAATCTTGTTCAGGATGTGCATACGACCTTCTTTTGCCTGATTCAAAGCACGTTCCAGAATTTCGTATGACAGACCGTCTACCTTGATATCCATCTGAGTAGCAGTGATACCATCCTTTGTTCCGGTCACTTTGAAGTCCATATCTCCGAGATGATCCTCATCACCAAGTATATCGGACAATACGGCATATTTTTCTTCACCCGGATTCTTAATCAGTCCCATAGCGATACCTGATACCGGCTTCTTGATCTTCACACCTGCATCCATCAATGCCAATGTACCGGCACATACGGTTGCCATAGAAGAAGAACCGTTAGATTCGAGGATATCGGAAACTACACGTACTACATACGGATAGTCAGCAGGAATCTGTCCTTTCAAAGCACGCCAAGCCAGGTGACCGTGGCCGATTTCGCGACGGCCTACACCACGCTGTGCTTTTGCTTCACCTGTAGAGAAAGGAGGGAAGTTATAATGCAACAGGAAACGTTCTTTTCCGTGTTCCAGAACATCGTCGATAATCTTTTCGTCCATCTTAGTACCCAGCGTAACAGAAGTCAATGACTGAGTCTCGCCACGAGTAAAGATAGCGGATCCGTGAGGACCGGGCAACGGACCAACCTCACACCAGATCGGGCGGATTTCAGTAGTCTTACGGCCATCCAAACGCTTGCCTTCGTCAAGGATGGAACGGCGCATTGCTTCTTTTTCCACATCATGATAGTAACGGTCGATCAGAGGTCCTTTTTCTTCCAACTCTTCTTCAGAGAACTGAGCCTTGAACTCTTCACGGATAGCTTCGAAAGCGTCAAAACGCTCGTGCTTATTGTTATTTCCTGAAGCTGCTACGGCGTAAGCCTTGTCATAACAAGCCTCACGAACTGCCTTACGCAATTCTTCGTCGTTCACTTCGTGACAATATTCACGTTTTACCGTCTTACCTACCGCTTCTGTCAACTCCATCTGAGCCTTGCAATGAATCTTGATGGCTTCGTGAGCCACTTTCATGGCTTCCAGCAATTCAGCCTCAGACACTTCCTGCATTTCGCCTTCCACCATCATGATGTTCTCATAAGTAGCGGCAACCATAAGGTCCATATCTGCTTTTTCGAGTTGTTCAAAAGTCGGGTTGATAACGAACTGACCGTCGATACGTGCCACACGTACTTCAGATATAGGTCCGTTGAACGGAATATCGGAAACGGCAAGTGCTGCAGAAGCTGCAAGTCCTGCCAACGCATCCGGCATATCTACACCATCAGCCGAGAAGAGGATGATGTTCACATATACCTCTGCATGATAATTATCAGGGAATAAAGGACGAAGAGCACGGTCAACGAGACGGCATGTCAGAATCTCATAGTCAGAAGCTCTACCTTCTCGCTTGGTGAAACCACCCGGGAAACGGCCGAATGCCGCAAATTTTTCTTTGTACTCTACCTGTAAAGGCATGAAATCTGTTCCGGGAACTGCATCTTTAGCGGCACAAACAGTAGCTAATAACATGGTGTTGCCCATGCGTAGCATTACAGAACCGTCTGCCTGTTTTGCCAACTTTCCCGTTTCGAGTGTAATGGTTCTTCCATCCGCCAACTCGATCGTCTTAACAATTGGGTTAATCATAAAAATTGTTTTATCTATACTTTTTCTTTCAAAATTCCTGCAAAGATATACATTTATCGTGGTAATCAGGTGGAAATGAGGTAAAAAGTTAGTTGCAAACCGATTTTTTTTCAAAATTAGGAGAAGAACACAACAAAATGCTTTGACTAATCTCGAAAAGAAGTATATTTGCAACTCGTAAATAACACACGCTATATGAAAAAGATAACTTTTGCAGCACTTGCCACACTTACTATTACAGCTTGTAGTACCGGTCCTAAATTCCAGGTAAACGGGGATGTATCAGGAGCCGACGGCAAAATGCTTTATCTGGAAGCTTCCGGCCTGGAAGGTATTGTTCCGCTCGATTCAGTGAAACTGAAAGGTGAAGGTACATTCAGCTTTAAACAAGCCCGTCCCGAGTCTCCCGAATTTTACCGTCTGCGGATAGACGACAAAGTAATCAACTTTTCTGTAGACTCTATCGAAACGGTTCAGATCAAAGCTCCGTATATGGACTTCTCCACCGATTATACCGTAGAAGGTTCGGAAAACAGCAACAAGATAAAAGAACTGACGCTGAAACAAATCCGTCTCCAGAAAAATGCGGATGACCTGTTGGCTGCACTGCGCGGCAACAAGATAGGACACGATGTCTTTGAGGACAGTCTGGCAACATTGCTCGGTAAATATAAAGAGGACGTGAAAGTGAACTATATCTTCGCAGCTCCCAACACGGCAGCCGCCTATTTCGCACTGTTCCAGAAGCTGAACAATTATCTGATATTCGATCCGTTGAATAATAAAGATGACGTGAAATGTTTTGCAGCCGTAGCGACGAGCCTCAACAACACATTCCCCAATGCCGTACGCTCCAAGAATCTTTATAACATTGTTATTAAAGGTATGAAGAATACACGCCAGCCGCAAGCGAAAGCTTTGGAGATTCCGCAAGACAAAATTGTAGAAACAGGAATTATAGATATCGCGTTGCGTGACGTAAAAGGAAATGTACGTAAGCTGACCGACTTGAAAGGTAAAGTCGTATTACTTGACTTCTCCGTGTTCCAGTCGCCAGCAGGTGCTCCCCATAACCTGATGCTTCGCGAACTATATAATACATACGCATCGCAAGGTCTGGAAATTTACCAGGTATCTCTCGACGCGGACGAGCACTATTGGAAAACATCGGCCGCCAACCTTCCGTGGGTATGCGTACGCGATGGCAACGGAGTATATTCTACGAATGTAGCTGTATATAATGTACGCCAAGTACCGTCCATCTTCCTGATTAATCGCAACAACGAACTGAAACTTCGCGGCGAAGATATCAAAGATTTGGAAGCTGCCGTCAAGTCATTACTCTAAAGTTGTTATAAATTAGCATATTTCATTTAAATATGTTACATAGCAGCTTTTTTAACTTGACACGTATCACTTAAAAGGCTATCTTTGCAAAGAAATAATGAAAAAGAGGGTTCCAACATGACTCATGTTGGAATTCTTTTTTGTTTATATGACCATAAAAAACAATTAAAGGAGGAAAACATCATGGCTTATATGTCAGAAGAAGGTTACAAAAAACTAATGGCGGAACTTAAAGAGCTGGAAACAGTGGAACGCCCGAAGATCTCTGCGGCAATAGCCGAAGCCAGAGATAAAGGAGACTTATCGGAAAATGCAGAATACGATGCCGCCAAAGAAGCGCAAGGTATGTTGGAAATGCGCATCAACAAATTGAAAACGGTGATCGCAGATGCAAAAATCATTGATGAGTCCAAACTCAAAACAGATTCCGTACAGATTTTAAATAAGGTGGAACTGAAGAACGTGAAAAACGGTATGAAAATGACTTATACCATTGTTTCTGAAAGCGAAGCTAACTTGAAGGAAGGCAAGATTTCCGTTAACACTCCGATTGCACAAGGACTGCTTGGCAAGAAGGTAGGTGAAGTTGCAGAAATTACAGTTCCGCAGGGCAAAATTGCATTGGAAGTAGTAAACATATCATTTTAACAAAAAGGCAAGTCTCCGTGTGAGGCTTGCCTTATTTTATCAATAAAAAGTTATGGCAACAATATTCAGCAGAATCATCGCAGGCGAAATCCCCTGCTACAAGGTGGCGGAAAACGAAAAGTTTTTTGCTTTCCTCGATATCAATCCGTTGGTAAAGGGACATACATTGGTAGTGCCCAAACAGGAAGTAGACTATATTTTCGATTTGAGCGATGAAGACCTGGCCGCAATGCACGTATTTGCAAAAAAGGTAGCCCGTGCCATCGAAAAAGCTTTCCCATGCCAAAAAGTGGGCGAAGCAGTTATCGGACTCGAAGTTCCTCACGCTCATATTCATTTAATTCCTATCCAAAAGGAATCGGATATGTTGTTCTCAAATCCGAAATTGAAATTGTCGGATGAAGAATTCAAGTCGATAGCACAAGCAATCAACTCCTCTCTATAAAACATGATGATGAAATAAGCAAGAGCGTTCTGTGAAGGACGCTCTTTTTTTGTTCCATGCCTTGAAACAAAGTGTTCCACACCGAGAAACTTTTATCGCTCCTTGCTTTCGGCAACTTCTACCAAATAAACTCCGATACAGATGAAAATAATGGCAAACGTCTGCGTCCAGCTAAAACGGTCTTGTCCCAAAGCAAGGGAGGCAATAGTTGCCACAATCAGAATCAGATAACCATAAATGGCAACCACCGTTGTCTTCAGATATTTCAAACCGACAGGCAACAACATATAACTGATAGTGGTCGGGAAAATCAATACGAACATCAGGATAAGAAAAGGTGTCCAATGGAACGGCATGGAGAATACCGGAGCATCAAATCCCGTAATGAACGTTACTATTATAGCAGATACAGCAGCACCGGAAAAAGTATAACGCAACATCGTTATTGCTCCGATAGCAGTCAGAATACGCTGACTAAGAATCAGATAAACAGCATATACAACCGAACTTATAAGACAAAGCATATTTCCCGTGAAAGCATCGGACGCCAAATCATCACTTTGCTGGGTTAAAATACAAACCAATGCTCCTATCAGACCGATAGAAATTCCTATTATTTTTTTAGTGGTCGCTTTTTCTTTATAAAAGAATATCATCATGAGAAAAACCCAAATAGGTTGGAGGCTGGTAAAAATGGAACTGGAAACAGGAGTTGTTTTACTCAATCCGGCCAGGTAGAGAAACATAAAGCCATAAAGTCCCAAGGCCCCCAACAGGAAAAGGAGCCATTTATCTTTGGCGGATGATTTCTCCGGAGGCATAAACCACCCGATTACCCAAAAGGCTGCTGCCGCAAACGTGCAACGAAGGGTTGCTCCCGTCAGCGGACTCATCCACAAAGGCAGAAGATACTTCAGGGCATTCATATTTAACCCGCTAAAAACTTTCGAGACGGCCATGCTAAGATTGGCTTCCAGTTTCTTATTCTTCATTTTTTATTTTAATTGGTCGTTAAACAAAAAGGTATGACGGCGCCGGTATGCCCAGAAAAGAGTGACAACAGTAATCAGCAAATTAAAGATAAACGGAAACTCTTGTGATTGGGTATGAAATATCCATTGGAAGAAATCAACGATGAAAGGATAAAGTAAGATGGCAAGATAGTTCATCATCATTACAAATGCCAGTGCCAATGTGGCCTTTTCCGGCAATGCGGTATGCGTAGTCTTATCATAAAGCATGGGTTGGATGACACCATAGCCCAACCCCACAAACAGACATCCGGGAATAATCAGCCATTCAAGCGGAGCTATCCAGATGAGCAACAATCCCAATGCCATGAACAGCAAGCTGTATGCTTTGGTACGTTCTTTCAATGTAGCCGCAATCTTATCCAGACAAAATCCCGGAGCCATAATCGCCAGAAAGAAAAGAGAAATCATCAAGCCCGAATTTCCACTTGAGAAATGATGCTTCTCCATCAGGAAAGGCAGATTGAATATCACCGCCAATACGATATAAGTCGTCACTCCGTAGAAGAACATCAATTCTATCAAATGCTTCACATGGATACCATATTTACTACCGCCGGTATCTATCACCGCCCGTTCTTCTTTCGAACTTGCACTATCAGCAGCGGCAACTTCCGGCCGGTCTTTCTTCAGACGACCGATCAACAGAATAGAAATCAGCGGAAGCAAATAGACCAGAAAAGGTAAATGCCAACTGACTTCCGCCAGATAACCGGTGACGGCAGTCGCTATCACCAACGTAAAATTAGTGATTGCTGAACTAAATCCGAATTGTTTTACCCGGTAAGTTCCGGTAAAATACCTCGACACCAGACCGGTAGACAACGGAATAATCAGCCCAGCCCCGATACCCAGTAAGGCACTTACTACAATCAATTGCCACATCTTATTGGAAACCAGATACAACATACCGCTCACCGCAAAGAGCCAAAGTCCGATTTTCAGGATACGGACAAAGTCGACTTTCTCCGTCAACTTACCACCCAGCAGAATGAAAGGAATAATGAGCAAGGAAGGAAGCGAAGTCAACATCTGGATATCCAAATCCGTAGCTTCCGGAAATATCTTCGTAAGATCGCCCAATATAGGCGAAACGGCCAGTCCCGGCAGAGAAGTCAGTGCCGAAACAGACCAGATGGCAATTAAAGTGATAAGAGGAATCGTTCCTCTTCCCGTCTGTATTTTCATACGCAAATTCGTTAAAAGTTTAGGTTTGATGAGAACAATGCTCATCGCATAAAGTTCAAAACGAATCCCCCCCCCTTAATAAACGCCAAATAATGTAAAAGCCGAAAACTTTCAAAACTGCCTGCTGTTGTTGTGGGAAATTCGACGGGGAAAATCCCCATCGCCCTAAACCTTTTAAAAAACAAATTAAGTATGAAAGATTTAAATTTCAGAAAAGGCGATGCTAAAACAGAAGCATTTGGTTCAGACAGAATGTTGCAACCCTCTCCGGTAGAGAAGATACCTGATGGACCTACTACTCCTGAAGTCGCCTATCAGATGGTAAAAGACGAAACATTCGCTCAGACTCAACCGCGCCTGAACCTGGCTACTTTCGTGACTACCTACATGGATGAATATGCTACCAAGCTGATGAACGAAGCCATCAACATTAACTACATTGACGAAACTGAGTATCCGCGTATCGCAGTGATGAACGGTAAATGTATCAACATCGTTGCCAACCTATGGAATTCTCCGGAAAAAGATACTTGGAAAACCGGTGCTCTGGCTATCGGTTCTTCAGAAGCTTGTATGCTGGGTGGTGTAGCTGCTTGGTTGCGCTGGCGTAAGAAAAGACAGGCTCAAGGTAAACCGTTTGATAAACCGAACTTTGTTATTTCTACAGGTTTCCAGGTTGTATGGGAGAAATTTGCACAGTTGTGGCAGATTGAAATGCGTGAAGTGCCTTTGACACTTGACAAAACCACACTCGATCCCGAAGAAGCCTTGAAGATGTGTGATGAGAATACAATTTGTATCGTACCTATCCAGGGTGTTACATGGACTGGACTGAACGATGACGTAGAAGCATTGGACAAAGCACTGGATGCTTACAACGCCAAGACTGGTTATGACATTCCTATCCACGTAGACGCTGCCAGCGGTGGTTTTATCCTTCCGTTCCTTTACCCGGAAACAAAATGGGACTTCCGCCTGAAATGGGTGCTTTCCATCAGTGTATCCGGTCATAAGTTCGGTCTGGTATATCCGGGACTCGGTTGGGTGGTTTGGAAAGGCAAAGAATATCTGCCAGAAGAGATGTCGTTCAGTGTAAATTATCTGGGTGCTAACATCACTCAAGTAGGTTTGAACTTCTCTCGCCCGGCTGCTCAGATTCTGGGACAGTACTACCAGTTCATCCGTTTAGGATTCCAAGGTTACAAAGAAGTACAGTACAACTCTTTGCAGGTCGCTAAATACATCCATGACGAAATAGCCAAGATGGCTCCGTTCGTCAACTACTCTAACGAAGTGGTAAACCCGTTGTTCATCTGGTATCTGAAACCGGAATATGCAAAGAACGCTAAATGGACTTTGTATGATTTGCAGGATAAACTGTCTCAACACGGTTGGATGGTTCCGGCTTATACATTGCCTTCCAAACTGGAAGATTATGTAGTGATGCGCGTCGTTGTCCGTCAAGGATTCAGCCGCGATATGGCAGATATGTTGCTGGGCGACATCAAGAACGCCATCACAGAACTGGAAAAATTGGATTATCCTACTCCTACCCGCATAGCACAGGAGAAGAATCTTCCGGTAGAAGCTAAAATATTCAACCACGGCGGCCGTCGTAAAACAACTAAAAAATAAAAGATCTATGAATAAAAAAGTAACACTCGCTCAATTGCAAGAAGTGGTACAGGAGGCATACGATCAGGTAAAGACGAACACGGGAGGCAAGAATGCCGACTATATCCCTTACTTGGCCAATGTCAACAAAGATCTCTTTGGAATCAGTGTCTGCCTGCTCAACGGGCAGACCATCCATGTGGGAGATACCGACTACCGCTTCGGAATAGAATCCGTATCCAAAGTACATACGGCTATCCTGGCTCTGCGTCAATATGGCGCTAAGGAAATATTGGACAAGATCGGAGCTGACGCGACAGGCTTGCCTTTCAACTCTATCATCGCCATCTTGCTGGAAAACGACCACCCGTCTACTCCATTGGTAAACGCCGGCGCCATCTCCGCTTGCAGTATGGTGAAACCAATAGGCGACTCTGCCAAGAAATGGGACGCCATCGTAGGAAACATAACCGACTTGTGCGGCAGTGCTCCTCAACTGATAGACGAATTGTATAAGTCCGAATCGGATACTAACTTCAACAACCGTTCCATTGCTTGGCTACTGAAGAACTACAACCGTATCTATGATGATCCGGATATGTCTCTAGACCTTTATACGCGTCAATGTTCATTGGGAGTGACCGCATTGCAGCTTTCCATCGCTGCCGGAACAATCGCCAACGGCGGTGTGAATCCGGTGACCAAGAAAGAAGTGTTCGACGCCAGCTTGTCTCCTAAAATCACAGCCATGATTGCCGCGGTAGGTTTCTACGAACATACCGGCGACTGGATGTATACTTCCGGTATTCCTGCCAAGACAGGTGTAGGAGGTGGTGTGATGGGTGTGTTGCCCGGACAGTTCGGTATCGCAGCATTCGCTCCTCCTTTGGATGGATCGGGTAACTCTGTAAAAGCACAGTTGGCTATCCAGTACATCATGAACAAACTAGGACTGAATGTATTCGGTCAGAATCATATCACGATCGTCGATTAAAAGACTTTCCCGATAAAAAGTGAAGGGTTACTATTGCGCGATAGTAACCTTTTTCTATTACAATTTTCTATTACAATCTATTTATTTTACGATGTTAATTAACGAACTTTGAAAGAGATTGCGGGAACATCTCGTACAAAATGTTGTTATAACACTGACTTTAAAATATTTTTCACTTAAAACCTTAACTTATGGCAAATATTAAAAATGCAGTGAAGCTGGGTGTGTTTACCCTCGCTATCATGAACGTTACGGCAGTAGTATCATTGCGTGGACTACCGGCCGAGGCCGTATACGGAATGAGTTCGGCCTTTTACTATCTTTTTGCAGCTATTGTCTTTCTTATTCCTACATCACTCGTCGCAGCAGAATTGGCGGCCATGTTTCAGGATAAACAAGGCGGTGTGTTCCGGTGGGTAGGCGAAGCCTACGGCAAGAAACTGGGATTCCTCGCCATTTGGGTACAATGGATTGAAAGTACAATCTGGTATCCCACAGTACTAACATTCGGTGCCGTATCCATCGCCTTCATCGGAATGAATGACGTACATGATATGTCACTGGCAAACAACAAGTATTACACGCTTGTCGTCGTACTTATCATCTATTGGCTGGCAACATTCATTTCCCTGAAAGGTATGAGCTGGGTTGGTAAAGTGGCTAAAATCGGCGGTTTGGTCGGTACGATTATTCCGGCCGGATTGTTGATTATCCTAGGTATCATTTATCTCGCAACAGGCGGACACTCTAACATGAATTTCGACAGCAGCTTCTTTCCCGACTTTACCAATTTCGACAATGTCGTTCTAGCCGCCAGTATCTTCTTGTTCTATGCCGGTATGGAAATGGGCGGTATCCACGTGAAAGATGTAGATAATCCATCCAAGAACTACCCGAAAGCAGTATTTATCGGTGCGCTTATCACCGTTCTTATCTTTGTGCTAGGTACTTTCGCACTTGGTGTTATCATCCCCGCAAATGATATTAACCTGACTCAGAGCTTACTTGTCGGTTTTGACAACTACTTCAAGTATATCCATGCTTCCTGGTTATCACCAATCATTGCCATCGCCCTTGCCTTCGGTGTATTGGCAGGTGTATTGACATGGGTTGCCGGTCCGTCCAAAGGTATCTTTGCCGTAGGTAAAGCCGGTTATATGCCTCCGTTCTTCCAGAAAACAAACAAACTGGGTGTACAGAAAAACATTCTGTTCGTGCAGGGTATAGCAGTAACTGTATTAAGTCTGTTGTTTGTGGTAATGCCTTCTGTACAGAGTTTCTACCAGATCCTGTCTCAGCTGACAGTGATTCTTTATCTTATCATGTACCTGTTGATGTTCTCCGGAGCAATCGCACTTCGTTATAAGATGAAAAAACTGAACCGCCCGTTCCGTATCGGTAAGAGTGGCAACGGTTTGATGTGGTTCGTCGGCGGACTCGGTTTCTGCGGATCATTGCTTGCCTTTATCCTTAGCTTTATCCCGCCCAGCCAGATTTCTACAGGTAGCAACACTGTATGGTTCTCCGTACTGATTATCGGTGCTATCATTGTCGTTGTTGCTCCATTCATCATCTATGCAGCAAAGAAACCGTCTTGGGTAGACCCGAATTCCAATTTCGAACCGTTCCATTGGGAAGTACAGCCTCAAACTGCGAATGTAGCTACCGGTAGTGCCAGTACGACAACTTCCAATGCGACAACTTCTGATGCAACAGCTTCCGGTGCTACTCCGTCAGGAAGTTCTAAGGTTTCAAGCGGAAGTGCAACCCCTAATAATACATCTCCGGAAACCGGAAATACCAAAAAGGAGATACCTAAGTCCTAAAAGGTAAAGGTATATCTTTGTATATAAAAAGTAATCCCGTATCGGCTATTCAGGTAGTTGATACGGGATATATATTATCTAAAAAATACAACTATTATTCTCCATATCAGAAATTGGCGAAAATTTCTTCCAAAGTTATTGCGGTATTAAAAAATATACTTATCTTTGCACCCGCAAACAAGAAAGGTGTCATAGCTCAGTTGGTAGAGCAAAGGACTGAAAATCCTTGTGTCCCCGGTTCGATTCCTGGTGACACCACTTCTTAAGCAATCGGAATGTAGCGCAGTTGGTAGCGCACTACGTTCGGGACGTAGGGGTCGGGCGTTCGAGTCGCCTCATTCCGACAAAATAAAGGGTAACTTTCTGGATTACAGTAAGTTACCCTTTAATTTTATTTAGTCGCCGGGACGAAATCGGGACGGCTATGCAAAAAAAACACCAACCTATTATATCATGAAAAACAGGATTTATCTCTTTACAGTAGCAGTAGCTTCTTTTATGTGCATCAGTTGTACAAAGCCTCAAACCACTCTTTCGGAAAATGAAAAGGCAGTCAATCCTCCTATTATGGGATGGAGTTCATGGAATGCGTTTCGTGTAGACATCAGTGAAGACATTATCAAACACCAGGCTGACCTGATGGTGGAAAAAGGTCTGAAAGATGTCGGATATCATTATGTCAATGTTGATGATGGCTATTTCGGAAAACGTGACGACAACGGAATAATGCTTGCAAATGAAAAACGCTTCCCGAACGGCATGAAACCGGTGGCGGATCATATTCACAGCCTGGGAATGAAAGCCGGCCTTTATACCGATGCGGGTAATAGTACGTGCGGTTCCATGTGGGACAATGACACTGCAGGTATAGGAGCAGGTATCTACGGGCATGAACCACAAGACGCCCAATTATACTTTGGCGACTGGGGTTTCGACTTTATCAAAATTGACTATTGCGGAGGAGATGCGCTGGGACTTAATGAAAAGGAACGCTACACTTCAATCCGGAACAGTATAGACAAAGTGAACAAAGATGCTTCCATCAATATCTGCCGATGGGCCTTCCCGGGTACTTGGGCCAAAGACGCAGCAACCTCCTGGCGTATCAGCGGTGATATTAACGCACATTGGGGCTCATTAAGATATGTAGTCGGCAAGAATCTTTACCTGTCTGCCTATGCCGGCAACGGACATTACAATGACATGGATATGATGGTTATCGGATTCCGTAACGACAGCAAAGTGGGCGGCCAAGGTCTTACCCCGGCAGAAGAAGAAGCTCATTTCGGTTTATGGTGTATCATGAGCTCTCCTTTGCTTATCGGATGTAACCTGGAAAACATACCGGAGTCTTCTCTCGAACTGCTGAAAAACAAAGAATTGATTGCCCTCAACCAAGACCCGCTAGGTTTGCAGGCATACGTAGCGCAACATGAAAATGAAGGTTATGTACTTGTGAAAGATATTGAGCAGAAACGTGGAAACGTACGTGCTGTGGCTCTCTACAATCCTTCCGATACCGTATGCAGTTTCTCCGTCCCGTTCTCTTCATTGGAATTTGGAGGAAACGTAAAAGTACGTGATCTCGTAAAACATAACGATTTAGGCAGCTTCTCCGGCACATTCGAACAAACGCTTCCGGCACACAGTGCCATGTTCCTCCGTATGGAAGGCGAAACCCGTCTGGAACCGACTCTGTACGAAGCAGAATGGGCTTACTTGCCTCTTTTCAACGACCTAGGTAAAAATCCTAAAGGTATTCTTTATGCCAATGACAAAGAAGCTTCCGGCAAAATGAAAGTAGGTTTCCTGGGTGGACAACCGGAAAATTATGCCGAATGGAAGGAAGTGTATAGCGAAGATGGCGGACGCTACAACATGACTATCCATTACTCATACGGTAAAGGACGCCAAATAGAACTGGATGTCAACGGCATTATTACCAAAATAGATTCTTTGGGAGAGGATAATAACCATAACGAAATCACAGTTCCCGTTGAACTAAAAGCAGGATATAACACCATTCGCATGGGTAATAGTTACAACTGGGCACCGGATATCGATTGTTTCACTCTGACAAAAGCATTGTAATAACCATATAAAAAAGGAGTAAAATATGATAAATACATCTTTACTCCTTTTTAATCTATATGCCAGTTTATTCCATCATCGTCACACAGGCTTTTTCGGTCAAAGTTACCTGTAATTTGGCATCATCCTTTTCAGGAATCCAAAACATACGCTTGCACTCTCCTTTTTGAAGTTTCACATTCCCATTGTGACCTGTCAAGTATTCCGTATCAATCCGGCATTCTTGCACATTTACAGACCAATTATCCATCATATTCAGATTCAAATGCAGATTATTGATCTTACCACTCTGAAATTCCACATTCCTGCCACTCCCGGCGACATGCAAAGCTCTAAAATCGCACGAATCCACTAGCATAGAATTAGAAGTATTAATGGAAAGAGAATCCTTTGTCAAATTTTTAAGAGATATATCCTGCATGTAAATATCATTGATAATACATTCCACCTCTTGCGTCAGATTCAGTTGCATGTCTCCCGTTATCATCGCCACATATCTGGATTCCTTTAACTCTTGCAGGAGTTTATCCAGCGGATAGTCCAAAAGAATTTTCAACGTATCCCCCATGACGGTCATTTTCAGATAGTCATTTACTTTCTGCGAACAGGAAAATTCATTTTTCTCTCCTTTTGAAGGCAGCACTCGCAAAAAAGAATTTGCCAGCCAGACACTACATTCTTCTGTATTCATCTCCGTTTGAGCAAGCCATATTACCCGGCAAGCCGGGATTTCTTTGGTTAGCTGCTCTCCTTGCAGATTTATTTGATTGGAAAAATGCGGCCTCCCCAGACAATACATCACAAACATTCCGCCTACCAGTACACAAAGTCCGGCTATAAAAAGCCCAATTAATATATAAGTTGTACGTTTCATAATATTTATTTTACTTTTCTTTTTTACAAAATTCCCGGTACATATCGGTTATCTCTTCGATAGGAATATCCAGTGTCTTGATCTGCTTGAAGAAGTAATCCAGTTCTTCTTTCAAAAAAGTATTCTTTCGCAAAGAATGAATCAGTTCCCTTGTACCGGTAGAGACAAAATAACCAATGCCGCGTTTATTATAAATAATATTCTGTGACTGGAGATAATCAAATGAACGCATCACTGTATTGGCATTTACTTCCACAATAGCGGCATATTCTCTGACAGAAGGGATACGTTCCTCTTCCCCAAATTGCCCCAGAAGTATCTCATCACAGATCCTATCAGCGATCTGCAGATAAATAGCTTTACTTTCTTTAAAATTCATAGGCTAAAGTATTACATACGTTGAATAATCTCGGACTCCTTAAAACGGAAAAAGGCAAGTACCCAATTAACCAATGCAAAAAACATAAAGGCTATAGATCCCAGGGTAAAAACTTGTTGCTCCGTGAAAGAAGAAAAAATATAGTCGTAATCTTTATTGTTGTTTCCATGAAATAGCATATTACCCGTCAACATTCCCATCAATACATAAATCAGAACAATGATTGTAACCGAAACAAAAGTTTTAAGAAAAGAGTTCTTCGGCCAAACAGAACTACCTAATACGAACAATGACTGCACAAAGCAATATATAGAAAGGACTAATATCAACTGATACGTTTCATTGAATAAAAACCACCGTTTCCCGCTACCGACTAAATCTCCCAAGTCGACAGGAAGTATCACCTCTTTTACATCCGGATAAATAAGCGAATAAACCAATACTCTTGTATAATCAGCCAATTTAAAAGCAATCAGAAAAACAACTAAAAATACGATAGTTGATACCAGCCAACGGGAAAAAAACTTCTCGAAAGGAGTGGACGGTGTCATTAATGTGGATAGCCGACTAGTCTTATTCTTCATCTTCTCCATCACCAGCGATGCACTTAAGCACCCGAAAACAAATAGAAACCACAAAAAAGCCATCAATATAAATCCCCATGCAGGATCAGTATTTGCATGACGAATAAAATAAACCGAATCGTGATAATTATATTGAGTATATCCGTTCCAGACCAATACCACTGCCATCACTCCATACATCAACACCATACGAAGCACATTCGATCTCCAACTCTCTACCATCTCCTTACGGCAAAGATTCATAAAACGAGGCAAACTGAAAAAAGTATCTTTTATCATCGTCTTTTATTTTTGAGTGTGAAACAATCGGGCTATCTCTTCAGGAGCAGCCAACGTAGCATTAAAAAGAAGTTCCAGATTTAATTCCGATTCTTCCTGTTCTTCGTTAGGAAGTATCAGGTAATTCCCCTGGATAGTAGGGATTGCGAAAAGAGCATTTTTCGCCAGTTCCCGATTGTCACTCTCCACAAAGAAAAGTTTGTCGCAAATATTACTTGTAGATTCATCCAGCAACACACGGCTGTCATCCATAATCAATACATGATCGAGCACCTTATCAATGTCACGAACCTGATGCGTAGAAATTACAATCGTCTTATCATCCGACATGCCCGATGCGATAAACTTACGGAACTGACTTTTACCGGGAATATCCAGTCCGTTGGTCGGCTCGTCCATCAACAAAAGAGAAGTGTTTGTAGCAAGCGCAAAGCTCATGAATACTTTCTTTTTCTGTCCCATAGAAAGTGATCCGAGATCAATATCTATATCCATTTCAAAATAATGGAGATATTTAATCATCTCCTCCTTGCTGAAACGGGGATAAAAAGGGCTGTTCAACTCCACATAGCTAACCAGAGAGACTGAAGGTAATTCAAACTCTTCGGGAACTAAAAACATATCCTGCAAAGTAACCGGTAACCGACGGCGCACATCTGTATCGTGAAACACCACTTTGCCGTTTTTAGGAGTCAATAACCCGGACATCAGATAGAGAAGAGTAGACTTTCCCGCGCCATTCTTTCCCAACAGTCCATATACCCTGCCGGACTCGAACGAAAGCGAAAAATCATGTAATACCGCACGCTTCGATTTACGATAAGTAAATGAAAGATTTTCTACTGTAATCATAGCATTTCTGTTTAATGAACAATGTTTCTTAGTGTATTAGTGTAATAGTACACCGCAAATGTAGACAATCTTTTGAATATTCCAATAGAAAAGGAGAAAAAAGTGCAAAAAAAGGAGGAGCTAAGATCACTCTCCACTCCTCCTGTCACGACAAACAACTAAAATTATTCACTATTTGATGCCGTCCAATGCCCTTTTAGCAGTAGCATTAGCGGGGTCTATAGCCAGAATTTTATTCCAGTATTCTATGGATTTATCTTTATTAGCCTTTGCTTCGGCCTTCAATGCCGGATTCTCGATCGCTAACAAATAGTAATATCCAAGATAACTGTAACATTCAACCAAAGCTGAATTGTAATGAGGATCATTTTTGCTTTCCAATAAAGCAGCCACTTCCTCATAGAAAGGTTTCGCAAGCCCTTGAGTGGTTTCAGGGTCCAGTGCTGAATTGGCACGAGCTCTCCAGAAGTTACCCAAGTAGCTGTCCGGTGCCGCTTCCGCAATTGCATGGAAAACAGAATCGGCGGACATCAACGCCTGCTTGCGTTCTTCAACAGTGATTGTCAATGAATCAGATTGCGTACCCGCTCCATAATAAAGTCTGCCAAACTGGAACTGTAAGTCCGGAGTCTGTTTTTCCTTATCAAGAGATGCATAATATTTCCGGTAAGCACTGATCGCCTTTTTATAATCATTCTTCCGCTCGTAAGCAGCAGAGATGTTTTTGTATAAGTTCGTATTGGAGGGATCCAATTGAACCGCCTTTTCATATTGTATCACAGCTTCATCATACTTTTTCAAATCTTCCAGCAGATGTCCGTAATACATATAATCCAAATAAGAATAATCGGCTTTATCGGTTTCATTAAAGAAAATATCCGCAGCTTTCATCGCTTCGTCAAAACGCTTCAAGTCGGTATAATTATACATTGCCAGGCGGTTGAACGCAGCATGGCGGGGATTCTTTTGCAGTCCCATGTTGGCTACTTCAAGCGACTTCTCGAAATCATGGTTCAAGAATAAAGCAAACGCATACTTCACTAAATCCTCCTCAGTAGCTACCGGTCCCATAGCAAAACGCGAATAAGCATCCGCAGCTTTGCTGAAATCATTCTTCAAATAATAAATCTCGGCCAGCTTCTTGTCTACACCGGTGTTAGACGGTTGCAAAGCTTTCAGTTGATTCAGCTTTTCGATAGCAAGACTCGAATTTGCCATCTTATAGATATCTGCAAATTTCAGATAAGCCGCCACACAGCGCGGATTAAAATAAATGGCTTCCTCATATTTTTGAGAAGCAAGACCGGCATTCTTCTGTTTGAGGGCAATATCTCCCTCCAATACGGCCGCATCAGCCGATTTGCCGTTTGCTTTTTTGGCAAGAGCCACATATTGCTGAGCTTCCGGTATTTTGCCAGCTTCCAGATAAGCCTCGCCGATAGCCACCAACAGCTCTATATTCTTTTTATTCTTGCCTTTTATCATTTGTTCAGCCTCTTCGGCCGCTTGTGCCGGATTCGCCTGAATAGTTTCTTTCAATTTTGCAACACCCGCTTTCCATTCGGAGGCAGGAGTTTGTGCATAGAGCGACCCAACTGCTATAAACGCTCCAGCTAAAAACATTTGTACTCGTTTCATGATAGTCTCTAATTTTAGTTATTATTCGCCATTCACATGGACTACACGTATCGGCTGAGTAGCTGGGACAAGTCCGGATTTTAATATGATGCGCTGCCCCTTGTCGGAGGTCATAAAAGAAGTGAATCCCCAAGGCAGCCCGTTGCGAGGATCATTCAGAATTGCATAAATCGGCCGTGCCAATGGATAATTGCCATAATACAAATAAGCCTGATAAGGTTTATAGCTGTTTCCAGGAGTCGCCACATCTTCGGCACTCACCGCCATCACCCTGATTTCCTCCCTGAAAGAGAGATTGGTAGTATCACTGCGGTTTCCTAGCCAGTTCACACCTATCACACCTATCGCATCAGGATTCTGCGCTACATAATTTATCACCTGCTGATTTGTCCTCAAAGCACTCACATTTCCTTCCGCCAACGGTTTTCCGTTGCAGATCGAATCCATCGCAAAGCGTACTGTACTGGAGTTCTTATTGTCGAACACCACCCGAATACCTTTCAGACGGGAACCCGGATTTACCTGTTTCCAATCTTTCATTTCTCCCGTCAAGATACGGCGGAAATCGCGCACACTCAACAATGAATCCGGATTCTCCCGGTTCACAATCAGTGCCAGTCCATCCGTAGCCAGCTTAATCTCACGAGGATAAAACTTACGGCTGTGAAACGAATTCATTTCTTCCTCAGTCAGTGTCCGGGTTGCGATTGCCAACCGGACACTGTCTTTCAGAAGTAAATTAATCGCCTCTACTTCAGTAGTGTAGCGAGGAACAATTCCGGTCAAAGGATACAAACTCTCAAACACATCGATTTCTTCCTGCACAATGGGTTCGAAACTTTCATCCGCTGCAATAGCTATCACCCCGGACGAATACGTATCCGTCGGTCCGTCTTTCGATTTAGAACGGCAAGCACTTAATGCCGCCAGCAAAACGATTCCTATCAGCCAAAATTGTCTTTTCATCATCTTTTTATTGTAATCTGAACATTACCGGAACTGTAAACTTCACACGCACCGCCTTACCGTTCTGCTTGCCCGGAATCCACTTCGGCATACTCTTTACCACACGTACGGCTTCCTTATCCAGATAAGGATCTACACCACGTGCCACACGCACATCCGAAATAGTACCGTCGCGCTCTACGACAAACTGAATGATAACACGTCCTTGTGTTCCGTTCTCCTGTGCAATGGTAGGATATTTGATGTTTTTCCCAGATAAACCATCAATTCCTGCATTCCGCCCGGGAAGGCAGGCATCTGTTCTACCATATCGAACACTTTTTCCGGTTCCGGCTCAGCCTGTGTTACTACCTGCTTCAAGTCAGCGATATCCGCACCATTCTCTTCATCATTACCTTTCACATCGGCAATGGAGATCGCTACTTTAGTAGAAGTCAACTCTTCCTGACTCTTGATCTCATTATCCTCGTGCACCTCTTCATCCTTCTTGATGACGGGAGCCGTAAACTTAATAGAACTCTTCAATGCAGGGGGTGGAGGAGCTACGGGTTCTACCCGCTTCATCTCTTCCTGCTTGATTTCCGGTTCTTCCAATTTCGACAGAGTAGTAACCTCCGTCATCACTTCCTTTTGTTTCGGAGTTGCCAACTTGAGCAACGTAGGAATCGTAAACCCGGTCAATGCGATGACCAATACGGCAAACATTGCCAGATTATGCCGTTTTGTCGAATTAGCACGCATCTTATAGGCACCATACGCCTGATTCTTGCCTTCAAAAATCAGTTGACACCATTCCGAAGAAGTCAAATCTATTTTTGCCATTTTACTTTTCTGTTTTAGGTGTTACATCATTTATCGGCCAGATTCTGTGACAAGGCACCCTTCTCATCGAAATTCTTCATCAAGAATTCGTCTGCTTCGGCAATGTCCGTAATCACATACTTACCTATATTACATATCTGCATCTCGTCCAGCGCGTCAATCAGATTCTTATAAGAAGCGTCATCCGTCGCCTTGATAATCACGGTCGGCGTATCTTTTCCGCTCTTAATTTCGGAAACCTGTTTCCGGTATTCCTCTTCTGAAATCTTAAGGTCCAGCTTCTGCTGCTTCAAAGCCCTCACCTTGTTCACGGCAGCCGCATTCTTCTGAAGAAGTATGGAACGTATTCCATCCGGTGTGTAACTTGTCTCTTTCAGCGAAGTGTAATCCTTATAGTTCGGTTCACCCTCGTAGTAATAGAGCTTATTGTCCGCTCCCAGCAGCAATGTGATTGCCTGCGAAGCCTTCACCATACTCTTCTGTTGTTCTGTTATACTCTTATCATTACTCGGCATGCTTATCTCCATCGTCTGAGGCTTGCTCAGGGTGGTACAAAGCATAAAGAAAGTAATCAGCAACATATTCATATCCACCATCGGAGTGAAATCCACCCGCACGGCAAACTTTTTCTGTTTGCTCTTTCCATTTTTTCCGCCGCTCTCTTGTACTTCAGCACTCATACTGTTTTCCTCCTTTCTATTCTTCAGATTCCCCTTTGAGAGAAGTAATCAGGTTGTACCGGTTCTCTCTCAAATCCTGAAGTGAGTTCATAACGTTCTTTATCACCGAGTATGGAGTAGATGCATCCGCCTTGATAGCGATTCGCAAATCAGCGTTGGCTGCACGCGCATTGCGTACCCATGCCTTAAACTGGTTGTCGGTACTATCACATGGAATTCCTTCGTTTTTAAGAATCTTATCCCGTTGTTCTTCAGGAAGATCGAGGAATTTCTGCATACTTCTGATAGGCACTCCGAAAGTGGAAGCTAACGTAAACCGCTTCTGCTGTTCCGGAGTAAACTTAATACCATACTCTTCACCCATGCTCTCCAAAACAGCCTGCATATCCTGCTGTTTGTCGAGGCTCATAAATATCTTTCCGCTAGGATCTACCAGAATCTGGAGCACGTTTGTCTCCGGAATCTTGATTTCCGATACGGAAGCCGGAGTGTTTACTTGCACCGGTTCTTTCTTCACGAATGTTGAAGTCAACATAAAGAAGGTAAGAAGCAATACAGTAACGTCACTCATAGCGGTCATATCTATAAACGTACTTTTCTTTTTAATTTGCGCTCTACCCATGATTTATAGATTTTAAAGGGTCCGCAGAATTAGTGAGTAGCGGCAAAAGTTTGCACGATAGAGAATCCGACTTCGTCGAGACCGTAAGTCAGTTTATCAATTTTGTTAGTGTAATAGTTGTAGGAAATAACAGCCAATGCACCGGTCAAGATACCGAAAGCAGTGTTAATCAAGGCTTCGGAAATACCTTGTGACAGAGCCATAGAGTCAGCACCACCACCTGCGGACAAAGCGGCAAACGAACGGATCATACCGATTACAGTACCGAGCAGTCCCATCAATGTACCCAATGTAGTGATTGTGGCAATAATCGGAAGATTCTGTTGCATCATAGGCATTTCCAATGCAGTAGCCTCTTCCAGCTCTTTCTGGATTGCCAACAATTTCTGCTCCTTAGACAAAGCAGTATTCTTCTCCATTTCGTCATATTTACGAAGAGTAGAAGTAACCACATTAGCTACCGAACCTCTCTGATTATCACAGATTTCCTGCGCTTTCTTAATATCCCCCTCAGCCAATGCAGCTTTGATATTAGCAACGAATTTAGCTAAAGAACCTTTTCCGAAAGCAGAGCGGAGAGCAAAATAGCGTTCGATACTCAATGCAAGTACAGTCAACAGCAGTGTCTGAATGACAGGCACGATAATACCACCTTTGTAAATGGTACCCAAAAAGTTTCCTGGCAACGGGTGATTGTTCGGATCATTGTTCATAAAGTTTGACGGATTTCCCAACAGGAAATGATAAATACATACTGCCAGAATAAAACAGCAGATAATAACGATACCGGCATTCTTTATACCTACAACATGAGTTTTTTTAGTAGTTTCCATAATAAGTTTTTTGTTAAGATATTAATTTTAGTTATTTAGAAAAAAATGTCAATAGAATTAGACACACTGCGCTATAGACCCGGTAACTTTTTTAGATACAAAAAGCCACACAGTTCATACAGGGTATGAAAAGTAAATTACTAATTGAAGTGAAGGGAGTAAATACTAAATAAGGATACGTCTCAGAGCGAACACATAATAGTCGCTGCAGATAATGGAATAATGAGGATCCTTATCCGAATAATAGGATTTACTTTGATCTAATACCAGTGAGTTTTCTCTCAACAAGAAAAACTTATTAATAATGTCTTTCAAAGAGTCATTAATTTCAATGATTCTACGCAGACGATAATTAGAATTCGTTTCGGAAACAGGCTTAAAGCCCAATTCTACATCAGAAATGGATAAAGACTGTGTGTTATCATAATCCACATGATGACCACCTACAGAAGAACGATGATTCGTATTGTCTGAAGATGATTCAGAGAACTGACAAGTCGATTCACAACTAGATATGCAAGTAGAGAAATCCGTAGCATTTCCACTTATGCTAAAAGATAGCATCAGCAGAACACAAGCCAATATGAATCTCGGAGAACTTTTCATTATATCTTAGTTGTTATTTATTAGTCTCACCTAATTCGGTCGCAAATATAGTCATTAAATTGATTAAGTTTATCATCATTCACATCATTTAAACTATAAATCTTAATCATACTATTAGAACAAGTCAGAAAAGATTTTGTTTCCAAAGAAAGCCATTTATTATCTTAAAAAAGATTTATAGCAATCATTTTCAGAACGGTGGGAAACCAGAAAGCCCCTTGATTCGTTGCTGAATCAAGGGGCTTCTTAAAAAACGGCGGCT
>ENA-ORVB01000525-ORVB01000525.1-human-gut-metagenome-genome-assembly--contig:-NODE-525-length-30995-cov-19.8189_pt1 | contig 30995 bp, 30 predicted proteins | sample MGYA00242090_ERZ509231 | MGnify/ENA primary metagenome ERZ509231 (study PRJEB26280, sample SAMEA2338798) | human gut metagenome | biome: human gut; feature: human-associated habitat; material: faeces...
GTACTAGTATAATCGACAACAATGATGTCTATATCCTGTTTTATTAAATGTGACTTTTGAACTATTAAACATAATGGAGAATCCAAAGACGCCTCCAAAACTGGTTAATAGTCTTAAAAGTAACTTAGTTGATGTTGGAATGTGTAATTTTACAAAATCAACAGGTTGAAGATGTAAGACTAAAGCACAGATCCATGCAGTAAGTGTGGCAGCTAAAATAATGATAATGGCATAGGCAAGTCTTTCTAAACCGGATCGTAAATCTAATTTAGCTAAGTCAATACCGCTTGTGATGAAAGGAAAGCCTGGAATTATGAAAAGCATAGAACAGATGTATCCGGCTTCGTGTTGTGTGGATATGCCAAAATAGGTTTCTAAAAAATTAAATAATAAGGCATATACAAGACAGGCTAAGGAAACACTAGCAGCAACATTTAAGAATAGGGTGTAGTTATGTTTGATCAGTTTCATTCGAAGTGTATTGCCAAGTCCCGCCCCCACAAAGGCACAAAGCATTTCAATGGGGCCTCCTCCAAGTAGAAAGGTAAAACAGCTACAGGCAAGAGCAGCCGCAAGTCCTAGAATAATGGGGGAGTAACTAGAGTGAATATTTTCAATTTGATCAAGTTGATCATGTATTTCGTTGCATGTGCATGTTTTACATTCGTCTTTAAAGTGATAGACAAAGTCTTCCATACGAGCAAGTTTGGATGTATTGACACTTGTATTATGTAAAGACAAGGATTGGGCGTGAGATTTGATTCCATCAATGCATGTGTAGGAAATATTTGTAAGTCCAATGTCGGCAATACATGTGATATTTAATTCACTAGCGATGGTGTTCATAGAACTTCTAACTCTCCAAGCACCTGTACCACAGGCTAGAAGCATCAATCCAATTCTTCCTATAACGGAGGATTTTTCTGTAAGACTTGCATTTTCAATCTTAACTTTTGAATCTTTGTTTGTATATTCGTGCCACGGAATTTCCATATGGTTTTTCATAAGATCATCTCCTATATCATTTATATATAATACACATAGTATAAATATATATTCGATATTTAATTCCATGAATAGTATAGTCAAGAAAAAAAAGAAGTCAATTTCTTAATCGACTTCTTTATGAATCCACGTCATTAATACTTTAACAATATATGCTTTTTGTTTGGGGCCTAGTGGCTGATTGGGTTTGATCTTATGCCATTTATATAAACATTGTCTGCAACAACAGCCAGTAGCATGTTGGGCAATGAATACAGGGTGTCCTTTGAAAGGTGTTTGTTTACCGTCGTTGGGGATATAGGCTGGAGCTAATCTTTTTTCAACAAAATCTATGGCATGTTTTTCAATGGTGTCCATTCCTTTGGCTTGTATATACTCCTTATCTTTTTGTTTCAGATGAAAACTGCTCCTAAATTTGGAGTGGGATATGCGATTAAAAAGTTGTTCAAACCATTCGGATTCTGTCATAGTTTCTCCTTATATATATATATATAATAAAAAAAACCAGCTAAGCTGGTTTCATATTCAAGTGGCGCCTGAAACAAGACTCGAACTTGTGACCTGCCGGTTAACAGCCGGATGCTCTACCGACTGAGCTATTCAGGCATTTATTTTTCACTTGATTGCCTAAATATAATACCAAAAGAATTAGAGTTATGCAAGCACTTTTTTTATTTTTTTAGACAAATTTCAATTCAGAAATAAAAAAAACCAGCTAAGCTGGTTCCATAATCAAGTGGCGCCTGAAACAAGACTCGAACTTGTGACCTGCCGGTTAACAGCCGGATGCTCTACCGACTGAGCTATTCAGGCATTTGCTTTTCACTTGACTGCCTGTATATAATACCAAAAGATGTTGTGTTATGCAAGTACTTTTTATAAAATTATGATATATTATTTTCTATATGGAGGGATGGACTATGTTAGATGCGATTGTAATGGATATGGATGGAACTTTATTGGATCCAAATAATAAAATTTTACCGGAAACAAAGGCGGCTTTAATTACTTGTCAAAAGCAGGGGACTAAGCTAGTACTTGCGAGTGGAAGAAGTTATACAAGATTACTTTCATATGCTAAAGAATTAGAGATGGATGTATATGGTGGATATTTGTTAGAGGTAGATGGTATTGCGTATTATGATGTTCAAAAGGATGAGCGTCATGTTTTAAAACAGATGTATAAGGAAGATATTGAGCCTGTTTTTGCGTATTTGATGCATAAAAATTGTGAGACAATGGCCGTGTTTAATGATGGATTATTTGATTATATTCCAGATCATATAATGGAAAAGAAAAAAGTGTTAAGAAATGCACAAGAATATCTAGAGGATTTTCCTTGGACGGGTGGCCCTTGGTCTTGGCTTGCGGATATGCGTGATGGATATCCTAAGATTACGTATATTAAGGATCTTAGTGAAATTCAATATCCAGTAAATAAGATTCAGACAATTGAGGATGAAGAGGTAACTACCCAATTGGCTTTGGATATTCAAAATGAATTTAAAGATCAATATGAAGTGTTCCGTACTTGTCCTAGAGAACTTGAAGTATTGCCTAAAGGATATAGTAAGGGAGCTACTTTAGTTCGTATGATGGATATGTTTGGTTGGGATAAGGATAAAGTCTTCACATTTGGTGATGGCGAAAATGATGTGAGTATGTTTGGTGTTGTAACTCATAGTTTTGCGATGGGCCAGGCTATGGATTATGTAAAAGAAAAAGCAGCTCATGTGACCAAGTCCAATGTGGAACAGGGTATTGTAGCTGCTTTAAAGGATTTTAATATTTTGTGATATAGCTAACAACAAGCTTCATTGTGCTTTCTACACCATCATAGTGTGTTCTTTCCATTCCGTGGCTAGCATGAACACCAGGGCCAATCAAGGCTCCCTTGATGTCGTTACCACCGCGTAATGCGGCACTGACATCTGAACCGTATTGTGGGTAGATATCAACGGCATAATTAAGCTTGTTTTCTTTTGATAGTTCAACTAGACGAGTAATCATTTCGTAGTCGTATGGTCCGCTTGAATCTTTTGCACAGATAGAAACGTCTTGTTCTGTACAAGCTAGATCTGTACCGATACATCCCATATCAACGGCTAATAATTCTTCAACTTCTTCTGGAAGACAACTTGCTCCATGACCAACTTCTTCATATGTACTGAACATAATGACTAAGTCTCTTTGAGGTGTAATGTTGTTGTCTTTTAAGTATTTTAGTACGCCCATTAAAGCTGTAGCTGAAATCTTATCGTCTAAGAATCTAGATTTAATGAATCCACTTTCTGTGATTTGTGTTTTTGTGTCAATACAAATGAAGTCTCCGTTGCAGATACCTAATTTTTCAACATCTGCTTTTGAGTGTACAACTTCGTCGATACGAACTTCCATTGTGTCTTCTTTTCTTTCTAATGTAGAAGCATCTGGATATACGTGTACGCTTGGTGAACAAGAAAGAATCGTTCCTGTATATACCTTTCCATCACGAGTATAGATCTTACAATATTCTCCGTCTAATGTTGGTAAGCATGGGCCTCCGACTTTAGTAATGGCAAGTTTTCCGTTGTCTTTGATGGAACGAACCATAAGTCCTAATGTATCTAGGTGAGCGCTCAATCCTAATGTGTGTTCAGAATCTTTTCCGTCTACATAGATCAACAAATTTCCTTTTTGGTTACGTCCTGTTGTATAGCCTAATTTTTTAGCTTCTTCGTCCATGAAATCGATGGCTCTTTTTGTGTAGCCTGTTGGTGAATCAATGTTCAAAATTTGTTTGGCGATGTCACAGACATATTCTTTATCAAATGGTTGCATATTTTAAAACTCCTCCTGTATGTATTATACGCTTTTATACAAATTCAAGACAATGTATTCATCTTTTTTTTGAAAATTGTGATATTGTACAAGAAAAGGAGGCTAATTGTATGGAATTAAATGTAAGAGAAGAAAATTTAAGGAATTTATTTAAACAGTTTCAAGTGGAACATAATGAGAATTGTGAGACAGTATTTATTGATAATAATGATGAACATTTAGAAAACTATTTAAATGAATCAAATACGGTATATTTACATATGGTGGATTATGAAGTAAGACATCTTGATTTGAGTAAAGTAAATACAATATTTGTGAATAAAGAGTATGCGAGTAAATTAGAAAATGGAATTCAGGATGAACAAAGAATTCTAGAACTACTATTAAATAAATATCCCAATCTTAGAGTTGTATTAATTACCGATAAAAAAGGTGCTTATTATAAAGATAAGGACATGATGATTTACCAGAAAGAATTGGTCTCTAATTTTGATAAAGACTTATTCTTAGTCAAATATATGGCTTCAGAATTAAAGGGGAATTCAGAAATGACATCTCTATATCGAGGTGTGAATCAGTAAGTTGATATTTAACATCATTCTCGTTATAATACAAATACAGAAAAGACTACTAGATACGGTGGTCACTCTGGATTAGGTAGAAGCGCTAATCCCGTTGTGAGTGGGTGGTTAGCGCTTTTTATTTTCTTCATGAATAATAATGATGACTCGTATGAGTTGTAAAATAGCTATTAAGACAATAGTTATATCAATATTAACTTGAATTTGCATACGCCTATTCCTCCATCCCGGGGATCGAAAGTCTCAAGGATTTATCCAGAGGAAACCACCTGCCATATCTAGTAGCAATTTCAATTATAAATACCCAATGTGAAAAAGACATTAACTCTCAAAACTTTTTGAAAAAACTTAAAATTAACCTATGATGATATTGAATAATGTCTTTTGCGGTGCAAAGGTGAAATATAACTTAAAAATATAAATTCTGCTTTATATAAAGTGTATGCTGAGAGCATACATTTTTGTTTTTATATTAAATTATATAGGAAACGGCTTACATTGGTGATATAATGCATATAACATAATTACTTTATGGAGGCGTTACAATGAATAATAAGTATGTATTGGGATTAGATATAGGAATTACATCAATAGGCTGGTCTATTATTGATGAAGTTAAGGGAAAACTTTTAGATATGGGAGTTCATATGTTTGAACAGGCAACTCCTGCGCAAGAAGCAAGATTAAATCGTTCCGCAAGAAGAACGTTGAGAAGGAGAAATTGGAGAAAGAAACAATTAAAAAATGCATTTATTGAATTTGGATTAATTTCAAAGGAAGAAATGAATCAAAGAGACTATTTGAGTTATACTGCAAATTCAGATACTTTTACTCGTCCTGAAGAGGATACAGTTTATCATTTAAGATTGAAAGCGTTGAATGATAAAGTATCTTTAAGAGAATTGTTGTTATGTCTTTATAATATTTGTGGTACTCGCGGCCATTTCTTGATGGAAAATATAAACTTTGCTTCTAGTGAGCCAATTACTTTTGATTTTTTTGTTGAGCAGTTTTATGAGTTTGCTCATGCATATGTTAATTTTACAGAAAACACAAAAGAGTTTGAAAAGACAATACTAAAACCAATCTTTGAAAAAGGAAAAGTAAAGTCTAATGAATTAAAATCTTTGTTAAAGGATGAATATACAGTAGAAGCTGAGGATAATGATGCATTACTGGAAATTTTAAAATTGATTTGTGGATTTAAATGTGATTTGAAGAAAATTAGTGAGTCTGTTGTACTTGTTCAAGAGGATAAGACAAAAGATTCTGTAAAATTAGACGAGTTGTTGAAATTGGATAATCTAAATGAATTCTTAAACAATGCGGTGGAGCTTCATGATGTGATTGCAGTTTCTCAGATTTTAAAGGATCATAATTATATTTGTGAAGTGGCTGTAGAAAAATTAAATGAAGTTCTTAAAGTTCAAAAATTAGAACATTCAGATCCAGATAAGTATAAAGAAGAAAAGAAGATAATTCAGAGTAAAATGAGTAAGGCGATTGGAGAACGTTTACGTGTTGTGAAGAATATGGAGAATAAATATCCAAATGGCTTGTATGTAAAAGAAGCTAGTGATATTTTGCATAAACAACAACAATTTTATCCTAATTTGATTACGGATAATTTTATTGAAGCATGTATTTCAACAATTAAAGCACGTATTCCTTACTATATTGGACCTTTGTCTTCACAAGCTAAAAATAGTTGGATTAATCGAAAAGATGGTACATTTAAGTATGGATATGACTATTGTAAGGATGCTTTAGTAAATGAGGAAGAGAGTATTCAAAATTGGAAGTTAAATATGATTTCGCATTGTACATATTTACCTGAAGAATATGCACTTCCAAAAGGATCATTTATTGCAGAGACATTTAGCTTATTGAATGAATTGAATATTCTAACTGCAATTGATAAGGATGAAAACCGGTATTATTTAACTCGTGAAGATAAATTAAAAGTTTTTGATGAATTATTTTTGAAGCGTACAGATTATGTTTCGCATAAAGAAGTTGCAGAATTATTAAATTTAAAATCTTTTGGTCCTAAAGACTCTCGTAAAGAAGGTAAGTTTAAAAATAGATATACTTTATATCAAAATATAATTAGTGTATTTCCTCAATTTGAATTGCATTCTATTCTTGATTTATTTAATGAAAATGAGAAAGAAAAAGTAGATAAGATTGAAGATATTATTTTGAACTTAAATTTATTTGATGAAGAACAATCAAAAGTAAATTATTTTACTAAGAAGTTGAATTTGGATAATGAAGACGCGAAGAAATTAGCAAGATGTAAATCAAATGGCTTTTATGCTTTCTCTAAACAATTTATTATGGAAATAAAAATGAATGTTGATGGAGAAACATTACTCGAGGAAATGTTAAGGGATAATTCAGAAAATCAAAAAAATGAACAAATGACTTTGATTACTGAAGCAACGGATTTGGATGGAAATAGAATTAATTTTGATTCCAACAAGTATATGACTTTATTAAAGGATACGAAGAAGTTGTCTATCGATTTATTGATACAAGATGGTAAACCATTTATTCCGATTGCTAGACCTGTCATAAGAGCTTTAAATGAATGTTTTAAGCTATACGAAGAAGTTGTTAACACTTATGGAGTTCCTGATCGTGTTGTGATTGAAACGGCAAGAGATTTGAAAGATAGTGCTCATGATGGTGATGAACCAGCTAAGCATTTTGATCAAATGAAAAATTTGTATGATTACTTAACTAAACAAATGAAGGAACAGAAAGATAATGCTAAAATATCAAAACATTATTTGGAAGATTGGGATGTTATTCAGCCTTATTTAGAGAAGAATAAGCGTAAAGTCGAACTATATATACGCCAAAATGGTCGTGATATGGTAACTGGAGATGAGATTGACATTCAAAAATTAGAAGATTATGAAATGGATCACATTCTACCTCGTGGTTTTGGTGATAATTCTATGGATAACTTGATGTTGATTAGAAAAGAAATCAATGGAAAAAAGGCAGATAGACTTCCATTAGAATACATTGAAGCAGAAACTGTAACTAACCAGGATGGAAAACGCATCATTTCTAGTGATTTTAAACGTAGATGTTATGAATTAAATGGAATGAAGTTGATTTCGGATAAGAAATTAAAACGATTATTATTAGCATCGACTGATGAAGCAATGGGATTTATCAATCGTAATTTAGTGGATACTCGTTATATTATTCGAGAATTAATGGCTATTTTAAGAGCTTATAACGCAGTTAATAATTATGATACACATATTGTTTCATTGCGTTCTTCGTTTACAACGGTATATAGAAATGCATTTAATATGAAGAAAAATCGTGATATTGGTGATCAACACCATGCTCATGATGCTTCTATTGTTGCGATTGCAGATATGGTTTTATCGACATATTATCCAAATTATGATGAACGTGGAAATAATAAGTATTATCAAGAATTCTTGAAGAGAATGATGGAGTCACAAGGACCAGATAGTGATAAATCGGAAAATCAAAAATTGTATGGATTCATTAAATATGCATATTTTAAGAGATTTGGTAATTATCCAAATGATAATGATTCATTGGTTTCTCAAGTAAAGGATACTGTACCTTTATATTCTATAAAAGCAGAGAAAAACTATAAAGGTGCATTCTTTGATGCGACTATTTATCCGCAAATGGATAAGAAGAAAAACATACTGAGAGAAAAAAGTGTATTAGGTCTTTTAGGTGTAAACAATGATAAACGTATTTATAGTTCAATTAACTGTGTTGCCGTAGATTTCTTTAAATATAGGAAAAAGAATGGAAAAAAAGCATACGTCGGCATACAGATTCCGAAACTTATAGTAAATAACAATGGTGAAATCAATAAAGAACTATACATTAAGTTAATAAGAGATTACTATAAAGTACCTGAATTATTAGATGAAAATGGAAATGTGAAGGAATATTATTTCCGTATGCGTGTATATAAAAATGATTTATTTTACGAGACAGAATCTAATACAGTTTTAAAGTTTGGTATTGGCACAATCACTAGAAAAATTCTAGAGCCTAGTCATGTGTATTGCTTTAGTTATAATGATATCTATAAAGAAGTATATTTTTTAAGAAAGGAAATGGCTATTCGTTTTGATTTTAAGGAGTACATTGTTAATCCAAGTGGACATCGTAAATTTAATGATTATGCAATCGATGAATTGTTGGAATTTTGCTTAAATAATTATTTGGATCTTGATGATTTAGAAAAACAAACAAAATTAGTGATTAATAAGTTTATGGAAATGATGAATAAACAAAAATCAAAAGTGGGGAAAATTGATTATCAGTGGTTTTTAGAAACTATTGTTTATTTGAATCTAATTGTTAATAGAAAATGTTCTCCGTTGGATCGATATAGACCTGGTACAGATATTGTGAAAAAGAATAATAATGAAGATGCACAATATATCAAAATTAAATCAAGCATTTTAGGAATTCGTTATACATATAATGAAAATGGTAAATTATTAATATCAGGTCCTAGAAAAGCTCCTGGAAAGTATTCTAAGATTAAAAAGGAAAAGTTCTCTTGGAAAATTTGTAGCGACGTGCTACAATAAGTGTGTCAAATAATACAAATAAATTTAGTCTGGAAGAATAAGATTTAAATTCGAAAACTATTAGAGATAGCTAATTGTGGCTATCTCATTTTTATTATAGTTTTTTAATATGGGCTGGAAAACAGTAGTAATTGGAACTGAGTGTACAGTGTCATTAACATTAAATCGAATGAAAATTACAATAGGAAATGAATATCAGAATATACCATTATGTGATTTGGATACAGTGATTTTCTCGCATGATCGAATCACTATGACAATTCCAATGTTGTCAAAATTGGTAGAGAATAATATTAATGTAATAATTTGTGATTCAAAGAATGATCCGATTGGTATTTTCCAACCGTTTAACAATCATTCTTTGGTGTTTAAGCAATTGAATAAACAGATTAATTGGAAAATAACTCGGAAAAAGAAATTATGGAAATTTATAATAGAACAAAAAATACAATCTGAAATAGATGTGTTGGATTTGATTTACGAGGATTGTGATGAATTAGAGACTTTAGTTGGCTATAAAAATTCAGTTTATAATGATGATCAAACGAATCGAGAAGCAGTGAGTGCAAAGTGTTATTTTGGAAAGATGTTTGGAACAAAGTTTTATAGAGATGATAAGAATGATGTAAGAAATTTTGCGCTGAATTATGGATATAAGATTTTAGCTAGCTATATTTCAAAATGTATAACAGCTAGAGGATTATTAACTCAGCTAGGAATTCATCATATTGGCGAATCGAATGCCTTTAATTTAACGTATGATTTTATAGAGCCATTACGAGTAATAGTAGATGTATGGGTTGAAGAAAATATTAAAGATAGTTTCAGCGTAGCTCAAAAGCAAGAATTGATTGGTTTGTTAGAAACGAAGGTTTATATAGACAAAAAGTGGATGCGTTTAAAAGATGCGGTTGAAGATTTAATTGATTCTTATATTGGTTTCTTGAATGAAAAATCAGATGATATCTTAAAAATTGATTTTTCAAAAGGAATTCGTTATGGAGGGGAGTAGTAGATTTGTGCGATTAGTACTATTCTTTGATTTACCCCAAGAGACGAAAACAGATCAAAGACATTACAGACGATTTGTAAAATATTTAAAAACTGAAGGATTTATACGAATCCAATATTCAGTTTATGCAAAATTATGCATAAATAATGACTCAGCTAAAACGATTCAAAAAAGACTTAAAAACAATGTTCCTGATAATGGGGATATACGATATTTAATAATAACTGAGAGGCAATATCAAAATATTGTGAATATGAATAGTAATTATACTTTACAAGAAAGTATTACGACTACAGATCGTACTTTAATCATAGGAGGACTAAATAGTGAAAATAATACATGAGGAGTCTGTCTACTTGATTCCGGAAGATAATAATATAGTAGTACTAGCAGGTAGTGAACAAAAAGACATAATAGATTGTTTTACAAATCAATTCGTTAAAAAGAAAAGAAATTATTGTAAAGTATTAGATTCTGAAAATCAGCCAATTAAACCAACTGAACTTAATTTTATTTATTACCCATATGGTAATGATATTAATTCTAATTTTGAATTTGCAATAAAATCCATATTCAATATTGAAACCACTAATCTTATGCAAGAAAACGAAAATGATTTTAAATCATTTGAATTGATTAGAGAAGGATTTAGAAATTTAACAACTGATCATGGCATGTATAAATTGAGAGAAATATTAACAAGAAATATTGGTTGTAATATTAATTTTGAAATATCTGATTTTGATATTTCTAAGTTTTTATCAATGCTAGATATAAATGTAGATGATATTTCTGTAGATAAACAATATATTATGGTTTATAACCTTTTATTGTTCATTAATAGGAATCAATTTAACGTTATATACATTGATTTTCCAATAACGCAAACCACATTAAAATGGTTAAAATCGTTTGATCAAGATAATATCCTGTTTCTTTTAAATAATGATAATATGGCTTGCGATTCTATTGAAGAACTAGAAAAATTTGCGATGCTGATTATTTCCAATAAAGATTACATAGAAAAATATGAATATGATTTAAACCAATTTGATAACATTTCCTATATACAAAATCCTTATACTATGCTTCATAAGCAGCAACAAACAGAAAAAAACATTCGATTAATGGAACAATTTGAAGATAAAAATACAACTTTTTATCTAACATTTAATGATACTTATGCTCAAGATATACTGTAAATAAAGCATAAATATGCTATAATAAGGCCGACAGTTCTTGAGGACTAAGTTTATTTGTATTATTTGAACGGAATTGTTACATACAAAGAATAATGTAAGTTCTTGAGGACTAAGTTTATTTGTATTATTTGAACAGTTAATACGCGTATTAGGTGGATTCATGGTTCTTGAGGACTAAGTTTATTTGTATTATTTGAACGGAATCGTTGGCTTTATTTGTGTAGTCGTAGTTCTTGAGGACTAAGTTTATTTGTATTATTTGAACCGGAACCCCCCCTTGCGAGAGAGGGTTACCGTTCTTGAGGACTAAGTTTATTTGTATTATTTGAACAAATCCAGGAACTAAAGAATCAATTAAAAGGTTCTTGAGGACTAAGTTTATTTGTATTATTTGAACCTAAAAGATGTTATAATATGATGTTCTTGAGGACTAAGTTTATTTGTATTATTTGAACAAATGGACGAAAACAAGAACAACATCTTGGTTCTTGAGGACTAAGTTTATTTGTATTATTTGAACGAAAGATATAATATATGTAAACAGAAACTAGTTCTTGAGGACTAAGTTTATTTGTATTATTTGAACAGTAAAGAAGTCGATGAGCGAGTCGTCTCTGTTCTTGAGGACTAAGTTTATTTGTATTATTTGAACAGAATGTTCAGGTATCTTCCCTTATGTTGGTTCTTGAGGACTAAGTTTATTTGTATTATTTGAACCAATTGATTTTGTCATTTGAATACTCCATGTTCTTGAGGACTAAGTTTATTTGTATTATTTGAACAACCGTGAAAATATGATGATTGCTAAGCTGTTCTTGAGGACTAAGTTTATTTGTATTATTTGAACTCTTGTGTGTGCCAAGAATAATGGCAAGCGTTCTTGAGGACTAAGTTTATTTGTATTATTTGAACGAGCGGCCGCAGCAATACCTAACCATGTTGGTTCTTGAGGACTAAGTTTATTTGTATTATTTGAACTAATGCCAAAGGAAAAGATGGTCTGCGAAGTTCTTGAGGACTAAGTTTATTTGTATTATTTGAACATGCGAAACGCTAAAAAGGTGCGATGAGAGTTCTTGAGGACTAAGTTTATTTGTATTATTTGAACATACTGTCGTTAATGATGGTATCGGTATAGGTTCTTGAGGACTAAGTTTATTTGTATTATTTGAACGAACAGAAGTACTGGTGCATTGACTGAGCGTTCTTGAGGACTAAGTTTATTTGTATTATTTGAACAAATCAATTCTAGGTTTATTATAGAAGCCTGTTCTTGAGAACTAAGTTTATTTGTATTATTTGAACGTGTAAAATCCTCAATATTTAATATGAAGCGTTCTTGAGGACTAAGTTTATTTGTATTATTTGATTTTATTTATCTTGTTTGATATTGACTACCACATACTCACATATACTCTCTGTTCTTATAGGAAAACCCCAATCAACAAGGCCTGAACTAATGATTTTTGTGTGGTGCTTGAATGTTTCTTTTCCGTAATTACCGGCAAAATCGGATTGTAGGTGGTAAGAATAAGAGAGTGAAAACATTTGTCCGTTATGAGTATGTCCGCTGAGTTGAAGGTCGATATTGTTTTTAATATTTTCTTTTGTTCCTTGGGGTTGATGGTCCAGGACGATGTTGCAGGTCGTCTTATGGATGGTATACATATTCACAGAGCCAAAAGTGACGATGTGGATATGATAGCTGAAAGAAGTATGCATATGATTGGTTTTCTTTTCTTGAATATTAATAATAGGATTGGTAAACAGAATAAGGTATGTACAGCTCACATAGCTTGATACGTACGCATGTTCCAACAGTTTAATAGTAATGCGATACAGATGGTGTATCGTATTTTTTTTGTTTAATTTGTTCTTTAAAAGCTTGTTTAAGAGTAAACATAAAAATACTTCTAGAATGAGGATTCCCGTTTGAAGATAGATTATACTATCACTTCCTTTTTGTTTTATCTTACAGCATTGTTAGAAAGATTTCCTGGCTTATGCAGTATAATAAAGTGGGTGAGATTATGTATAAAATAATGATTGTAGAAGATGATGAACTCATCTCAAAAAAGTTAGAATCGTTTCTTAAATCTTGGAATTATAGTGTTGAAAGAGTTACAGATTTTTATAATGTGTTGGATGCATTTCAATCCTTTAATCCAGACTTAGTATTAATGGATATAACACTACCTTATTTAAATGGATATTTATGGACGGAAAAGATTCGTGAAGAATCCAAAGTTCCTATTATCTTTATTTCAAGTGCTACAGACAATATGAGTATTGTGATGGCGATCTCTAAAGGTGCGGATGATTTTGTGTGCAAACCATTTGATTTAAATGTTTTAGCTGCTAAAATTACGGCAATATTAAGACGTAGCTATGACTTTGTATCCAATCATAATGTTCTTGAATATCAAGGTGTACGCTTTAATTTAGATGATAATACAGTAAGTTTTCAATCTTCTCAAATGGAACTGAGCAAGAATGAGGCAAAGATACTTCGATTATTAATGGAAAAGAAGGGGACGATTGTATCTCGAGATTGTTTAATGGAATATTTGTGGAAGACAGATTTTTATGTGGATGAAAATGCATTAAGTGTGAATGTGAATCGTTTGCGTAAAAAGTTAGAGAGTATTGGCATTGTGGATTTTATTCAAACAAAAAAAGGATTGGGATATAAGATATGAAGTTGTTTAGTCATTATTTAAAAGATTTAGCGTTCTTTATCGCAATTTATGTTGCGAGTGTATTTGTCTGTTTCTGTGTATTTAAACTCTATAATTTAGAACTTGAAGCCTTTACATATGCCCTTATGATTTTATGTGTTTTGTTGGTGGTTTGTTTCTTGTTTGATTACTACAAATATTATAAGAAACACCAAACACTAGTAACACTTCAATCCAATAGTAATGTTTCTTTGTCTTGTGATCTTCAAGATTCTTCATTGATGGGAGAAGACTATCATAAAATCTTAGTAGCTATGAAAGAGTATCATGATGAGTATGTTATTTCTTCAGAAAACAAAATGCATGATTTAGAAGATTATTTTACGATGTGGGTGCATCAGGCTAAACTTCCCATTGCCGCTATGAAATTACTACTTGAAGATGAGAACTTAAGTCGTAATGAAATTAAGTTGCAACTCTTACGCATGGATCAATATACAGATATGGTTTTAGCCTATTTACGCTTACATAGTACGCACACCGATTTCTTATTTAAAGAATTAGAATTGGATGATTTGATTCGACAATCGATTCGTCGCTTTTCTACAGAATTTATTCGTAAACACATTCAGTTGAACTTTAAAGAAACCGGGGATGTTATTTTGAGTGATGAAAAGTGGCTTGTGTTTGTGTTGGAGCAGATTCTTTCGAATAGTCTTAAATATACTAATGAAAATGGTTCTATATCTATATATATGAAGTCTAAACATGTCTTAGTGATTGAAGATACGGGTATTGGTATTAGTGCAAGTGATCTAAATCGTGTATTTGAAAAGGGATATACAGGCATAAATGGGCGTAGTGATAAAACGGCAAGTGGTCTAGGTCTATATTTATGTAAAAATATTTTAGATATGTTAAATCATAAAATAACGATTGAATCAAATGTTGGTAAAGGGACTCGAGTGATATTGGATCTTACGCATTTTGAAGGAAGAATTGAGTAATCTTACAATCTTGTAAGATGAGTGTTAGCTGAATCGATGGCTGCATTTTTGGATTCTTTGTAGAATTTTGGTGTACATGGAGGTAATGAATATGGCATTATTGGAAGTAAAAAATTTGAAAAAAGTATATACAACAAGATTTACACAGAATCAAGTACAGGCATTGACTAACGTTAATTTTAGTGTGAATAAAGGCGAATATGTAGCTATCATGGGAGAGTCTGGATCTGGTAAGACAACACTATTAAATATCTTGGCCGCTTTGGATAAACCAACAAGTGGACAAGTTTTATTACATGGTAAAGATATTACGCATATTTCAGAAAAGGAAATTGCGAACTTTCGAAGAGAACACTTAGGTTTTGTATTTCAAGACTTTAATTTATTAGATAATTTTAATAATCGCGATAATATTTTCTTGCCTTTGGTTTTAAGCAAGAAAAAATATCCAGAAATGAAAGAAAGATTGACTCCAATCGCCAAACAATTAGGGATTGAGGGTATTTTAGATAAGTTTCCATATGAAATTAGTGGTGGACAAAAACAGCGTGTAGCTGTTGCTCGTGCCATCATCACAAATCCAGATTTAATCTTGGCGGATGAACCAACGGGAGCTTTGGATTCAAAGAGTACAGAGGAACTATTACATTTATTTGGAACCATCAATGAAAATCAACAAACAATCGTAATGGTAACCCATTCGACAAAGGCTGCAAGCCATGCTTCTCGCGTTCTATTTATTAAGGATGGAAAGATTTTCCATGAAATTTATAAGGGAAACAAGAATTTAGATCAGATGTATCAATGTATTAGTGATACGTTGACACTACTAGCTACAGGTGGTGTGCATCATGAGTAGAGCTTTCTATTTAAATTTAGCTGTAGATAATTTGAAGAAGAATGTGCGTACCATTATTCCTTATATACTAACGAGTATCTTAACGACAATGATGTTGTATATGGTTGTTTCTTTGGCAAATAATCCAAACTTAAATGAGATGTTAGGGGCAATGACACTAACGCAGATGTTAGGTTTTGGAGTTGTGATTATTGAAATCTTTGCGTTTATCTTCTTGTTCTATACATATAGTTTTTTAATTAAAAGAAGACAAAAAGAATTTGCGTTATTCTCTATATTAGGAATGGAAAAGAAGCATTTAGCTCGCGTCTTGTTTTATGAAACTGCGATTACTTTATTTGTATCATTAGCTTTAGGTATTGGTTTAGGTATCTTATTTGATAAAGCGATGTTTTTAATCATCGCAAAAATGATTGGTGCAGATATTGTACTCGGTTTCTATTTCTCATTTATAGGCATGAGACAATGTATTCTTGTGATTGGACTCATCTATGTATTGATCTATTTCTATTCTATGATTCGTATTCATATTTCAAGTCCGATTGAATTACTTCATTCCGATCATATGGGCGAAAAAGAGCCTAAGGCAAAATGGTTTCTATCTATTGTTGGAATTCTTTATCTAGGTATTGGATACTATTTGTCGATTAGTACAAAAAATCCTTTAACGGCACTCTATTTCTTCTTTGTGGCTGTTGTACTTGTGATTATTGGAACGTATTTATTGTTTACATCCATATCAGTGACTTTCTTAAAATTAATGAAGAAAAACAAGAATTACTATTATAAGACGAATCACTTTATTAGTATTTCTGGCATGATGTATCGTATGAAACAAAATGCCGTAGGACTAGCTAATATCTGTATTCTTTCAACGATGGTCTTAGTCATGTTGTCTACAACACTAAGTATGTGGTCAAGTATTGATAGTATTGTGGATTCACAATATCCTAGAAGTGTAATGGGAAATGGATATGGGGATGCTTCCAATATTGATTTTGATGAAATGAGTGAAGAATTGATTCGTATGGGCATTGTCCCAAAGAATCTTCTTGCGTATAAGAGATTGGATTATGCAGGATATTTAAAGAATGGAACTTTGATTACGGATTACCAGAATGAGGGGATGAATGCCGTAAATGAGATTCAAGAATTTTATTGCCTTCCACTAAAGGATATTCAGGATTATGAAAATATGAAGGGGTCTTTAAAGCCAAATGAAATCTATGTGTATTCCAATGTAGAGACGATCAAAGAAAAGACTTTATCTTTATTTGGAAAAGAATATGTTGTGAAGAAACAATTGGATCACTTGAAGATGGATGAGAGTAATCCAAATGTGACAGAACATTATTATATTATTGTGGATTCAGAAAAGACTTTAGAGAAGATGCAACAAGATCAGATAAATGTGTATGGAGACAATGCGAGTGCAATATATGCGAGTTATTCGTTTGATTGTGATGCGAATGAGCGTGAAGTTATTAAAAAGTTAGGCCAGAATGAGAATATAAATGAGTTTATTTGGTTAAGTAAATCGGATCAGAAACAAGGTTTGATTGAATTATATGCAGGCTTCTTATTTATTGGAATCTTCTTAAGCTTCTTATTTATTATGGCAACCATTCTGATTATGTACTACAAACAAATTACAGAAGGCTATGAAGATAAGGATCGTTTTGAAATTATGCAAAAAGTAGGTCTTGAACAACAAGATGTAAAGAAGGCTATTCACTCGCAAGTATTGACCGTATTCTTTATGCCACTACTTGTTGCAGGACTTCATGTTTGTTTTGCGTATCCAATGATTGAAAAGCTACTTCATTTGTTATTTGTGAGTGATGCTTGGCTTTATATTCGAACAACAGCTATGTGTTTTGTGGCTTTTGCCCTAGTCTACATTGTGATTTATGTATTAACTTCAAAAATCTATTATGGAATTGTAAAAAGAAATGCTTAATTGGATATTAGGATTTATCTTGATTGGATTATGTATCTATATATATTATGTGAATCATCATGGAATTTAGTACTCGAATAGAGTACTATTTTTTTAGGTGATATATATGTTTATAAATGGTTTTGATATCTTGTGGGATGAAATCGATGATTATGTGGCCGATATTAAAAGTATTCGAAGTATCGATCAATTTATGTTTACTAAGCCAGTAACTTTCTTTTGTGGCGAAAATGGTAGTGGTAAATCCACCTTATTAGAGGCTCTTGCGATTAAAAATGGATTGAATCCAGAAGGTGGAACAAGAAACTATAATTTTTCTACGTATGATTCGTATTCGAATTTGCATAAGCATATGCGTCTGTGGCGTTCTAGAAAACCGGATTGGATGTATTTCTTGCGTGCAGAAAGCTTTTATAATGTGGCAACTAAGGAAATGGAATATAGTGGTGTTTTTTCTGAAAGATACCATGATCAATCGCATGGTCAGAGTTTCTTTTCTGTATTGATGAAACAAACGAATAAAAATGGACTTTATTTGTTGGATGAACCCGAAGCAGCTTTATCTTGTCAGAATCAATTGGCACTACTTTATTTAATTCAATCATGTGTGAAACAGAATTGTCAGTTTATCATTGCGACACATTCACCTATATTATTAGGGTTTCCAGTAGCACAAATCTTATCATTTGACGAGGATAAAGTGGAAGAAGTGGATTATAAATTTACGTCTAGCTATCAAACAATGAAATTATTCTTTGATCGCTATGATTATTTTGTGGAAGATATTAAAGAAAATGAAATTTGAAAATCATTTATGTTTTTAGGATAATGTATTTGTTTGGAGGGATATTGTGATTAAATTAATTGCGATTGGAAAGAATAAAGATAAGGCGTTACAGTCTTTAGAAAAAGAATATATGAAGCGCTTGTCGGCTTTTTGTAAGTTTAGTGAAATCGAAGTCAAGGATGAGGCAAATGAGCATGTTTCTAGAGAAGCCGAGGTTTTACTGGTGAAAGAAAAAGAGGGGAATCGTGTTCTAGAAAAATTATCGGATCAAGATTTTGTAGTATTGCTTGATCTTCATGGCAAGATGATTGATTCTGAGACGTTTGCGAAAAATTTGGATATGTGGCAAATGAAGCATTCAAATATTGTTTTTGTGATTGCGGGAAGTCTAGGACCAAGTGAAAAATTAGTTTCTAGAGCGAATTATCGTTGGAAATTATCGGATCTAACTTTTACTCATTTAATGACCCGTGTCTTGATGTTGGAACAGATTTATCGTGGTTTTATGATCAATAATGGTCGTAATTACCACAAGTAAGTGATGTAAGCGCTTTTTGTGAAATTTTTTACTTGTGAAAAACTAGTCAATCAATTTATGTAGTGATATAATGGATGTGCAAAAAAATGACAGTAGGAGGAATATACATGACAAAGAGAACTGTTAAAGACCTTGATGTAGCTGGAAAAAAGGTCATCGTACGTTGTGATTTTAACGTGCCAAGAAAAGATGGTGTTATCACTGATGATAACCGTATCGTAATGGCTTTACCTACAATTAAATATTTAGTAGAAAACAAAGCTAAAGTTATTTTGATGTCTCACTTAGGAAAAGTTAAGACTGAAGAAGACAAAGCTAAAAACAACTTGGAATGCGTAGCCGTACGTTTACAAGAATTGTTACCAGATGTAAAAGTAACTTTCTGCCCAGTAACTCGTGGTGAAGAATTAGAAAACGCTGTAAATGCATTAGCTGATGGTGAAATCGTATTAATGCAAAATACTCGTTACGAAAAAGGCGAAAGCAAAAACGATCCTGAATTAGGTGCATATTGGGCTAGCTTAGGTGAAGTATTCGTTGAAGATGCATTCGGATCTGTTCACCGTGCTCACGCTTCTACTGTAGGTATCCCTACAAACATTAAAGAAAACGGATTAGGATTCTTAGTTGAAAAAGAAGTTACAATGTTAGGAAAAGCTGTTGATGAACCAGCTCACCCATTTGTAGCTATCATTGGTGGATCTAAAGTATCTAGTAAGATCGATGTTGTTGACAACTTATTGAAAAAAGCTGACAAAGTTATCATCGGTGGTGGAATGGCTTATACATTCTCTAAAGCTGTTGGTGGTTCAATCGGTACTTCATTAGTTGAAGATGACAAATTGGATTTAGCAAAAGAATATTTAGAAAAAGCTGGAGACAAATTAGTTCTTCCTGTAGATAACGTAATCGCTGATGCATTCAGTGAAGAAGCTAACACTAGTGTTGCTGATGCTGGACAAATTCCTGATGGATGGATGGGATTAGATATTGGTCCTAAATCTGTTGAATTGTTCAGAAAAACTTTAGCTGGTGCTAAAACTGTAGTATGGAATGGACCTATGGGTGTATTCGAAATGCCTAAATTCGCTAAAGGTACTGAAGAAGTATGTAAAGCAATCTCTGAATTACCAGAAGCTATTACAGTAATCGGTGGTGGAGATTCTGCTGCTGCTGCAAAACAATTAGGATATGCAGACAAATTCTCTCACGTTTCAACTGGTGGTGGAGCTAGTTTGGAATATATGGAAGGTAAAACATTACCTGGTATCGCTATTATCAGCGAAAAGTAATAAGGAGATGTACTTAAGATGAGAAAACCTATTATCGTTGGAAACTGGAAAATGAACAAAAACAACGCTGAAACAAAAGCTTTCTTCGAAGCTGTTGATGGTGTTGCTGCTAGCGAAAATGCTACTTATGGAATTGGATGTCCATTTACTGATTTAAGAACTGCATTGGATCACGCTAAAAACTTAGTTGTAGCTGCTGAAAACTGCCACTTTGAAGATAGTGGAGCTTTCACTGGTGAAGTTAGTGTTCCTATGTTAGAAGAAATGGGAGTTAAATACTGCATTATCGGTCACTCAGAACGTCGTGAAATGTTCGGTGATACTGATGAAACAGTAAACAAAAAAGCAAAACGTTTGATTAAAGCTGGAATCACTCCAATCTTATGTGTTGGTGAAACAGAAGCTGATTACGATGCTGGAAATTCAGAAAAAGTAATTCGTGAAGAATTAGCTGGTTCTTTAGCTGACTTATGTCCAAAATGTGTTGGTGAAATGGTAATCGCTTACGAACCAATCTGGGCTATCGGAACTGGAAAATCTGCTTCAGTTGAAATTGCTGAAAACTGCTGTAAGATCGTACGTGACCAAGTTAAGGTTATGTATGGTGAAGAAGCTGCTGAAAAAGTACGTATCCAATATGGTGGAAGTGTTAAACCTAATAACATCGTTGAATATATGGCTCAACCAGATATCGATGGTGCATTAATTGGTGGTGCTAGTTTGAAGGAAGATAGCTTCACAGAAATCATTGAAAAAACAAAATAATTGATGATTATCTAGGCCTCTTTGAGGCCTTTTATTTTTAGTTGTTTCTAACCGAAAATAAAATTTAGGGTTGTTTGTGAGGTGGTTTCGTGGTAAACTAATCGTGAACTATTTTAAATAGGGGGTAGAATAAAATGAACTTTGTAGAAAATAATGGTAAAAAAGTCGCAGCGATTTTATGTGTAGCATCTGCTTTCCCTGTTGTGGCAACAGTAGTTGCAGCTAAGGAAGAACCAGGATGGCATGGTGATCGCTATGTCAATGAAGATAAAACTGTGGCAAAAGGATGGCAAGAAATCGAAGGAAAATCTTACTATTTCTCAGAAGATGGAACAGTAAATTCTTCAAAGACTGAAAAAGCAACAACAGCTAGCGTTTCAAGTAACATTACAGGGGAAGTGAAAGAAACAGTAGCAACAGCTAGTCAAGAAGCTGTAAAAGAAGAAACAGAACAAAAAGCCGCAGAAGTAGTTGAAACTCCAGTAACTACAACTGAAGCAACAGATACAACTGAAACTCCAGCAGAAACACCTGCTCCAGAACAAACTGAGACTCCAGCTCCTGAACAGACTGTAACACCTGCTCCAGAACAAACTGAGACTCCAGCTCCTGAACAGACTGTAACACCTGCTCCAGAACAGACTGTAACACCTGCTCCAGAACAAACTGAGACTCCAGCTCCTGAGCAAACTGTAACACCTGCTCCAGAACAAACTGAGACTCCAGCTCCTGAACAGACTGTAACACCTACTCCAGAACAAACTGAGACTCCAGCTCCTGAACAGACTGTAACACCTGCTCCAGAACAAACAACTCCAGCACCAGAAGTACAAGCTCCTGCAGAAACACCAGCAACTAGTACTTTAGGACAAAGAATTTCTGCTGAAGCACAGAAATTAGTAGGTGTAACTGATGGATTATGGTGTACACAAGTTGTACAACAAGCTTTGGCAAATGCCGGTGTAAGTGATGCTTATCAATTATGGCCAGATCAATACGCAGGTCAATATGGATACTACACTAACGATCCTCAAGAAGGTGACTTATTGTACTACAACAATGGTGGACGTGGTGTTGACCACATCGCTATCTATATTGGAAATGGACAAGCTGTTCATGGAAACTACGAAGGTAAGACTGTAATTGCTAGTGCATATTTAAGCACAGCAGCATCTCCACAATTCATTCGTGTTGTTAGATAATTTTAAATTTTAGCCAGGCTTTTTAGCCAGGCTTTTTTTGTATAATAAGATTTTGTATTGTATAATATGAGGTGGTTTTGGAGGCAAAATATTATGAATGAAGCATATAAAAATCTTGTAGAGAGAAGAAGTGTAAGAAAATATAATAACAAAAAGGTGAGCCATGATTTGGTTGAAAAAATTATTTATGCCGGGCAATGTGCACCTAGTGGCATGAATCGTCAAATCTTTGCCTTTGTAGCTGTTGAGGATGAAGAATTAGTAAAAGAATTATCTAAAAAGAATGCAGAGGTTATGAATTCATCGGCAGACCCATTTTATGGTGCAAAAAGTTTGATTATTGTCTTCGCAGATACCCATGCACCTACATATTTATACGATGGAGCTTTGGCTATGGGGAATCTAATGAATGCTGCAAATGCCTTAGGTGTTGATTCATGTTGGATCCACCGTGCTAAAGAAGTGTTTGAAACAGAATATGGTAAAGAATTAAAGAACAAATGGGGAATACCAGAATCTTATGAAGGTATTGGACATTGTATTTTAGGCTATAGAGACGAAGAGCTTGGAAAACGCGCTGAAAGAACGTCTAAGGTGGTTTATGCATAATATACGTATTGGACAAGCCGTAGATATTCATCAGCTTGTAGAGGGTCGAAAACTTATTTTGGGCGGTGTTGAAATTGAACATTCTAAAGGACTTTTAGGACATTCGGATGCCGATGTTTTAACACATGCGATCGGCGAAAGTATTTTAGGCGCTCTTGCCCTAGGTGATTTAGGAAAACATTTTCCAGATACAGATCCTAAATATAAAGGTGCGAACAGTCTTGTCTTATTAGGACATATCTATGATATGATGGATGAAATGGGATATCAGATTGGTAATGTAGATGCGACTATTTTGGCCGAAAGACCTAAAATGGCACCGCACATTGTTTCTATGCGAACGAATATTTCAAATGTATTGCATTGTGACATAGAAGATGTTTCGATTAAGGCTACGCGTGGAGAAAAACTTGGCTTTGTAGGAAATGAAGAGGGCATTGTAAGCCTAAGTGTTTGTATATTGGAGAAAAAAGGATGAGAGTAGTAATTCAAAGAGCAAAGAACGCAAAATGTACGGTAGATGGTCAAATAACAGGTCAAATTGATTATGGATATTGTATTTTTGTAGGATTCAATAATGAAGATACAAATGAAATTATTGATAAAATGATTCATAAGATTTTATTCTTGCGAATTTTTGAAGATGAAAATGGGAAGATGAATAAATCCATACAAGATGTAGAAGGAAGTATTCTTTCTATTTCTCAATTTACCTTATATGCGGATTGTACAAAGGGGAATCGCCCAAGTTTTACAAATGCAGGTAAACCAGATTTAGCTACAACATTGTATGATCAATTCAATCAGAAACTACAAGAACAAGGTATGCATGTTGAAACAGGTATTTTTGGTGCTGATATGAAGATTGAATTATTGAATGATGGTCCAGTAACCATTGTATTGGATTCAAAGGAGTTATTTTAATGGAAATTATATATGGAAATACACTTGCGGATCGATTCAAGGCGGATATGAAACAAAAAATTGATGACATGCGTGCAGAAGGGGCAAGGCTACCATTATTAAGTGTTGTACTTGTTGGAAATGATCCGGCAAGTATGTCTTATGTTCGTGGTAAAGAAAAGGCTTGTTCTTCTATTGGGATGCTTCAAAGAACAATTCGTTTAGATGAAAATGTATCGCAAAAAGAATTAAATGATGTGATTATGAGTTTGAACCTAGATTCTGAAGTCGATGGTATTTTAGTGCAAATGCCTTTGCCTTCGCATTTAGATGAAACAGCAGTTTTAGAGTTGATTGATCCACAAAAAGATGTAGATGGCTTACACCCCATGAATGCTGGTTGTTTACTTACGAATCGCCCAGGCTTTATTCCTTGTACGCCACAAGGTGTTATGGCTATGTTAGATTCCATTGGATGTAAAGATTTATCTGGTAAACGTGCTGTGGTCTGCGGAAGAAGTAACCTTGTAGGCAAACCAGTTGCCCTGTTGCTTCAAAATCGGAATGCGACAGTGACAATCGTTCATTCAAAGACACCGGATATTGAAAAGATTGCTTCACAAGCCGACATTTTAATTGTTGCGATGGGTGTTGCTCAAATGGTCAATGAAAATTGGGTAAAAGAAGGAGCTGTTGTTATTGATGTAGGTATCAATCGTGTCAATGGAAAACTTGTAGGGGATTGTGACTTTGAATCGGTTGCGAAAAAGGCAAGTTATGTAAGTCCAGTGCCAAAAGGTGTTGGTCCAATGACGGTTTGTATGTTATTATCGAATACGCTGGATGCATATCATATGCATGTGCAAGGAGAATAATTATGGAATATGGATTAAATGATATTGTAGAAATGAAAAAAGAGCATCCTTGTCATAAGTCCAATGAATGGAAAATTATTCGTATGGGTGCTGATATTCGAATTAAATGTTTAGGTTGTGGCGCCAGTGTTTTAATGCCTAGACAAAAATTTGAAAAGAAATTAAAAAAAGTAATTCGACATGAAGAAGAATAGAGAGGATGTATTGAATTTATGCCATTAACTGCAGGAATCGTTGGTCTTCCAAACGTAGGAAAGTCAACTTTATTTAACGCTATCACGAAATCACAAGTAGAAGCCGCAAACTATCCATTTGCGACAATTCAGCCCAATGTAGGTGTTGTAGAAGTACCAGACTATCGTATTGATCGCTTAGTTGAAATCTTCAATCCGAAAAAAACAATCTATACAACATTTGAATTTACAGATATTGCGGGATTAGTTAAGGGAGCAAGTCAAGGTGAAGGACTTGGTAACCAATTCTTATCAAACATTCGTTTAACAGATGCGATTTGTCACGTAGTTCGTTGTTTTGACAATCCAGATATCACACACGTTGAAAATAGTGTAGATCCAATTCGTGATATTGAAATTATTAATCTAGAATTAACTTTAGCGGATCTTCAGACAATTGAAAATCGTAGAAGTAAGATCGAACGTAAGGCTAAGACAAACAAGGATAAAGAATCATTGGATGAATTGGCTTTATTAGATCGTTTACAACCAATCTTAGAAGAAGGAAAACCAGCTCGTTCATTAGAGTTGAATGAAGATGAACAAATCTTGATGAAAGGCTATAACTTATTGACAGCTAAACCTATGATCTATGTTGCCAACTTAGATGATGAAGGGATCATGGATCCAGATTCATGTGCTTACTATAATCAAGTAAAAGAATATGCACAAAGCCAGAATAACCAGGTTGTTGCCTTATGTGCGCAAATGGAAGAAGAATTGTCTGGTTTAGATAAAGAAGAAAAAGATGCATTCTTAGAAGAATTAGGTGTTGAAACATCTGGTTTGGATCAATTGATTCAAAAGGCTTATGCCGTATTGGATCTATGTACATTCTTAACGGCTGGAGAAGATGAATGTCGTGCATGGACATTTAAAAAAGGCATGAAAGCACCGGATTGTGCAGGTGTTATCCACACAGATTTCAAGAAGGGATTTATTCGTGCTGAAGTATATCGTTTTGAAGATATCGATGAATTAGGTAGCGAATTAGCTATTAAAGAAGCAGGACGCTTGCGCCTAGAAGGAAAGGATTATGTCGTGCAAGATGGCGATGTAATGCACTTTAGATTTAATGTTTAATTTATCAAATATTATTTATCTTGTCATTGCCGTTGTTCTTTCCATGTCGATTCATGAAACGGCACATGGACTTGTGTCCTATTGGATGGGAGATCCTACGGCTAAGATGGAAGGTAGATTGAGCTTAAATCCTTTTAAACATGTTGACTGGATTGGACTTGTCTGTCTATTAGTATGTGGATTTGGCTGGGCAAAACCAGTACCCGTGGATGCACGTTACTACAAAGATGCGAAGACAGGAATCATATGGACAAGTTTTGCGGGTCCAATCGCAAACTTTCTATTAAGCTTTATTTGTGTATTCTTATTTTATGCACTCTATAAATTTGCTCCATATTTTATGATGTCTAGTGTAGGATATTTTATATCGAATACATTGACATATACAGGATTGATTTCAACTGGATTTGGCATTTTTAACTTGATTCCAGTACCACCATTAGATGGCTCAAAAGTATTGTTTTCGTTTTTACCCGACGATAAATACTATAAATTTATTGATGGTGCACCATGGATGAATCTATTATTTATCTTATTGATTTTTTCAGGTTTATTAGATTATCCGTTGGGTATGTTACGTTCAAATATGATTCAATTTTTTGAGATGATCGCAAAGATGATTTTAGGTTTCTAAAGTCATCTTTTTTAAAGCGTTTTCAGAAAAAAACTTCATTTTACAGAAAATTAACATAAATTTAATATTGTTTTGACATTGTTTTTATTGCATAATAAAGACGTCGCGATATGCGTAAAAATTGAAAATTAAATATTCATTTTATAAAGGAGTTCAAGATGGAAATAGTTACAATGGTCTTATCCCTATTAGGAGGCATTGCGTTATTTTTGTTCGGTATGTCATTAATGGGCGATGGACTAAAAAGCGTAGCCGGTAACAAGTTAGAAGCATTCTTGTACAAGATGACAAACACAAGCTTAAAAGGTGTTGCCTTAGGTGCAGGTGTTACTTCTGTTATTCAGTCTAGTAGTGCTACGACAGTAATGGTCATTGGTTTTGTTAACTCAGGTATGATGAAACTAAGACAAGCTATCGGTATTATCATGGGTGCCAATATTGGCACAAGTATTACTGGTTGGATATTGTGTTTATCTTATGTTGGTGGATCAAGTGGAATCGCAAGCTTATTTTCAACAGCTACGATCACAACATTGTTTGCGTTTATTGGTATTTGTTTAAAAACATTTGGAAAACGTACTACACATAAAAATGTTGGAAATATCATGCTTGGATTTGCGATTTTAATGACAGGTATGCAACAAATGAGTGGAGCCGTTTCGCCTTTAAGAACAAACGAAACATTCATTAGTATGCTTACAATGTTCTCAAATCCAATCATGGGTATTCTAGTAGGTATTTTGTTTACTGCCGTTTTACAAAGTGCAAGTGCTGCGATTGGTATTTTGCAGGCACTATCTATGACAGGCTCATTGACATTTGCGGCAGCCTTTCCAATTAACTTAGGTATTGGTATTGGGGCTGCATGTCCTGTGTTGATTTCTGCCTTAAGTGCAAATAAAAATGGTAAACGTACCGCATTAGAATATTTGATCAACGACTTATTTGGTATGATTATCTGGTCAATTCTATTCTATGGTTCAAATGTATTTATGCAGTATAGCTTTGTGAATAAAGTTATGTCTCCAGTAAATATCGCATTAATGAATACAGCTATTCGTTGTGGAAATGTATTAGTATTATTCTGGTTCATTCCTCAAATTGAAAAATTATTGATGCGTATTGTCAAAGACAGTCCAGAAGATCTAGCAGAACAAGCTGACTTTGATTTACTAGAAGAACGTTTGATTCCATATCCTGCTTTGGCGATTGCACAATGTCATCGTGTAATGAATGGTATGGCTAAAAAGGTGCGTAATAACGTGAATCGTTCAATGAACTTGATTAATGAGTTTAAACCAGAAAAATATGATAAAGTACATCGTAAAGAAAATTTGATTGATAAATATGAAGCACGTTTAGGTTCTTATTTAATGCAGCTGACAAAACAAGCATTAAATACAGAACAAACTCGACAAGCTTCTTTATATCTTCATACAATTAGTGACTTTGAAAGAATTGGGGATCACGCTGCAGATATTGCCGAGATGTCAAAGAGTATCAATGAGAATCGTATGGAAATGTCAGAAGCCGCTATGGATGAGTTAAACCTTGTTATGGAGGCCGTTCGTGAATCAATGAATATGACATATCATGCTTATTTAGAAGATGATTTAGCTTTGGCTCGACGTGTATCTCCATTAGGAATTGTCATTCGTGGACTTTGTGATGAAATGAAATTGCGTCACGTTGAACGTTTATCACAAGGAAACTGTGGTCTTGAAGAAGGTACAGTATTCAATGATTTATTAAATAGTTTAAACCGTATTGCCACACACTGTGCAAGTAGTATGGTGGCTTTGATTAAGATTCGTGAAAAAGATACAGATATTCATATTCACGATTCCAAAGTATATGCGATTGAAGGTGACGATTATAAAACAACATTGGCTGAGTACCGTGAAAAATATGATCTTGGACAAAGAGAAGGTCGTATTGTCAGTATGGAAGATGAACAAGTTGAATAATGTAAATAAGGCCTGATGATTCAGGCCTTTGATGTATCTATTTTTATGTCACATATGTCTTGGATTGAAAAAGTTTTAAAATAAAGTTCTTCTAAAGGAATCCATCGTTGAATAAAATTGTTCAATATATTTGGGTTCCTTTTTTCAAGTCTTGAAAGTTGTTCTTGTTTATCTACAGTTAAGAAAACAGAATATGAATAATATTTTTGAAGATCTGAGTGCATCGAATAAGAACCTTCAATGACATTAAATGATTTATATGGAATTAAGTGAGCAGATTGTATTGACAAAGTTGAACAATTGAATTTACGCAGCTTTATATCTTCATGTTTGGATAGTGGAATCAAGACCTCTTGTTCAAATCGCTCATGATCTACATTTTCTCCAGGACTTTCAAGCCTTTCCTTTGTCCTTTGATGGGGTTGTAAGAAAAAGTCATCCATTTTAAATACGTTACAGTCATATATTTGTTTTAAAAGATTTGAAAGTGTAGTTTTACCCGAAGCACAACGTCCGTCGATTGAAATAATAGAAGGATGCTTGTTGTCGATATCTTTAAATAGTTTTAAGAAGGGGACGTACTTTTTATGTATTAAGCGATAAGATGGATGGTACAATTGATTGAATGTATTGGAATGATGAATGGCAGGATATCCATCTTCTTTCCATTTCAAAAGAGTTAGCTTAGCGTTGTTTAAAGAAAATGGAAGTTCCTTATTGGAAATCATATCGATAAGGATTTGAAGCTTTTCTTCGAGCTGTTCTTTGCCGTTTTTTTCTTGTTGACTTGATAAAATAAATAAAGTACTTAGTGTATTTACACTCAATCCATAATTTAAATGAAGACGAACATAATCTCCATCTAGATATTCAATGGAATTACATGTATCCAGTTTTGTGTCGAGTTCTTGTTGGATCTGTTTTTTAACTGTGTCAGGATTTGAAAGTAAGTGTTCACACCCAAAACTGCTTTGGTATAAAAATTTCATTAAGTCTTGTAGTTCTAGTTGTGGGTATGTTTGAAATTGGTTGAGTATATATGATTTTGTGTTCATAGAAATTATTTTATCACATTCTTTAATTTTCTATTATAGATAAAAGTTATAACGGGCGCATATTATTAAATATTATCAATAATTAACTAGAAATGATAAAATGATGACGTTGGAGGAAATTTACTAATGTTGAATATTAAATACGATATTGTGGGATCTTTTTTAAGACCACAGGAAATTAAAGAGGCCCGTGCTAAATTTAATAATAATGAAATCACATATGAACAATTGCGTGATGTAGAGGATGAACAAATCGCAAAATTAGTTGCGAAGGAAGTACAACATGGATTGAAGTTTGTGACAGATGGAGAATTCCGTCGTCGCTGGTGGCATTTAGATTGGTTAAAAGAATTTGATGGTTTTACGACAAAACATTTGGATAAATTTATTAATGGAAGAAACAATCATATTGAATTAGGTATGATTGAAGGTAAGATTTCTTATGATCCAAATAAAGCACATAAAGAAATGTACGCATGGGATTTCTTGAAGAATGAGGCAAGTAAATATGGTGTAGAAGCTAAGAAGTGTATTTCTGGACCAAACATGATTTTGATTGATCATTTTTTACAGTTAGGTATCAAAGATACGCCATACTATGGAACAGATATTGAAGCAGTCATTGATGATATTGGATTGGCATATCAGGCAGCCATTCGTGATTTTTACAATCATGGATGTCGCTATATTCAAATTGATGATACTTCATGGACCTATATGATTGATGATACATTTGTATCAAAAGTAGAAGGTTTAGGTTATACAAAGGCACAGGTATTAGATTGGTTTGTGCGTGTAAGTACTAAGGCTTTAGAAAATCGTCCAGAAGATATGCAGATTGCGACACACTTCTGTAAAGGAAACTTCAAAGGAAATCCATTATTCCACGGATTTTATGATACGATTGCCAAGTCTGTTGCGAGCATTCCATACGATGGATATTTTGTAGAATATGATGATGCTCGTAGCGGAACATTTGATCCTTGGGCTGTTTTAAAAGGTACTGGCCGTACATTTGTAGCTGGCTTGATTTCGACAAAGCGTAAAGAATTAGAAGAGCATGATGCGATTAAGGCACGTTATGAACAAGCTAAAGCTGTAGTCGGTGATAATATTGCACTTTCTCCACAATGTGGATTTGCCTCTGTTGAAGAAGGTAACTGCATTGATGAGGAAACACAATGGAAGAAAATTGATTTATTGGTATCTTGCCAAGACTTTATTTAAGAGGAATCGTTTGATTTCTCTTTTTTTTCAAAAAGTCACATTTAATAAAACAGGATATAGACATCATTGTTGTCGATTATACTAGTAC
>ENA-ORVB01000544-ORVB01000544.1-human-gut-metagenome-genome-assembly--contig:-NODE-544-length-30630-cov-3.63186_pt1 | contig 30630 bp, 23 predicted proteins | sample MGYA00242090_ERZ509231 | MGnify/ENA primary metagenome ERZ509231 (study PRJEB26280, sample SAMEA2338798) | human gut metagenome | biome: human gut; feature: human-associated habitat; material: faeces...
GGAAACGAGCCCGACTGCTCAGGTATTTGTCACGGTCGTCCTTCATCTTCCCGGCCTTGAAGATCCGTCCGGTAGACAGTGCGGCGGCGTTGTTCTCGCCAACATCGACGCCCATGACTTGATTTAAAGATAAGTTGTCTAACGAGACTTCCTTGAGTTTCTTCTCTATGGCAATGTGCAGCTCCCATCCGGAAGGCGTGCCTTTGATGCCGCGCTTCCAAACAAGGTTGCATTCGCCAAGCTTGTAAAGCCTATCCTCCTTCGACGTTCCGGCAAGCTCTTCAGTCATAAATCCGGCCGAAAGGCTCTGCTGAAACTTTCCCGGACGAAGACGAACAGTGACACGCCCGTTCACCGTATAGACCGAAGCCTCGGTGTAGTTGTTTAAGAAGCGAATGGTGTTCTTGTCTAGGTGAACAACTGGATCCTTGAAGCTGATGCTCGGGAGCACCATCTTATGATCCTTCGAGAAGTTAGGATGGTTGCTGATCCAAGACCGGTACATGCTCGACACCGAACGCATGACGTTGCAGGCAAGTTGGGAACCAAGCGCGGGTATTTGGGTTCGAACCATCGGATAGGCGGACTTGTGCAGGTTGTACCGTTGCCAGAGCCTATCTTTTCGGTCCGGATCTGACACGATGATTGGAACGAGCAAATCGCAGGCCTGCCCGTAGAGGCGACGCGTCTGATGCATCTTTTCCGAAGCATCGGCATCGACCTCCAAGGCAATGCAGACGGTACGCACGTCGACTTTGCGTCGAACGAGCTTACCTGCGCCCTTTGATATGTTCAGTCCTTTCAATGTAATGCCTGATGGTTTCCGCACTGACATTGCCTGCCGTGCCTACGTAATAGGACGGAGACCACAAATGCCCGCCGTAAAGCAGATCCTTCAACGCCTGGAAAGCCGCAAACAGCTTTCCGGCCGTCGAACCCTTCAAAATCTTTACGGCATCGGCTATCCCACCTGTAAGTATTCGCTTGCGATACTTCGGGCACCATTATCACATGTTATGCCGTCTGGTACACACAATTGCGGTTGTATACGATTTCTACCATGTCTCTAATTTTATAACATGGAAATGTGAAATGCATGTGCCGCAATTCCTCACCTGAATGAAGTCAGATGTTTCCTTGCGGCGTTTCTATGAAGGGAGGGAGATATCATCGTAAATCAAACCAGGGTAAGGTGTGTATGTCCCGTTGCGTGAGATGACGTTCACTAGATGGCACAAAGAAACCGGCTGATGGTACAGAGGGATTAGAATCTGATCAGTATAAAAATCCACTTTTTTAGATGGGTAAAGAAATAATAGGCAAAACATCACGATCGGGTATATTTATTACTCGCAATACTTGATACATACATTTTTATATACTTTGTCTAACATTTTCTTTATATTTAAATCTTTATAAATCAATAAGATTGCAACTTGAGCGAAATGTTTCTCAGATCCTTTAGCATAATATTTGGTAAAAAATTTAAAAAATACGTTTATATTAACATTTAATACCTTATACTTCATAAAAGTTGTATGAAAAGCACACGTGGCATTGCGTATTTTTTATAGATATGCATCTCAAGTACTTATAAAGTCATTTGCTGTGTACGTTCCCATATATATAAGGATCAGCATGTCCTGCATATGATTTTTACAGTACTTATGGCTCTTTTTTTTTAATGGAAAATGAGCACAGAAATGCAAGTAAAGATTTTTCTTGGGTGTAAATTTATTTACATGTCACGTTGTTTTTTCGTCGATGAGGCTTGGGTTAACGGTTTATGCTCCGTAACGCTTTTTTTGGGAACGGTAACAGGATCTTTCTTTGCCTGCGGCATAACGCTTCGTGCTCAAGGCTTGATAGGGATCTCTGATAAATTGAAGCATTTTCAATTGAATCAACTAGAATTAAGGATATAGGAATATGTCATTTGAAGAGTCCGATGCGGAATTTGAAAGCAAGCAGCCTTCAAGCTCTAATAAGTGGAATCAGCTTCGACGTTTGGAGTTTATCGATTTCAGATTAGGGATAGACGGTAAGATCAACAGAAAGGATCTGGTGCAATTTTTCAGTATCTCCGTTCCTCAGGCTTCATTGGATCTTTCCAAATATCACTCCATGTTGCTTGACTCCGATCCTCCCCGTAAAAATTTAGTCTACGATCGTCACCTTAAGGTATATTTGAGAACGGATGACTTCCGTCCTCTTTTCCCGGACGTATGCTCCGCCGAAAGCTATCTCAATGATTTATTGTTGGCCGCCCGCGGTGAATTGGTGGACAGCCGTAATTTCTTCGGTTTCGTTCCAACAGTCGGCATTGCTTGCTTCAATCCTCCGCGCCGTCGTATAAAATCCGAGGTTTTATACAATATATTGGAGGCCATTCGTACCAAGCGAGCCGTGCATATCACCTATATGTCGCTGTCTGAAAACGGACCTGTAGATCGTTTGGTAGCTCCGCACGGTTTGGCCTATGACGGTATGCGCTGGCATGTTCGCGCCTATTGCTACGATGTACATCAATTCCGTGATTATGTGCTCTCACGCATAGTGCAGTTCGCCGTTCCGAGAACTCCAGCCCCCAACGATCGTTACCCCGATCCCATCGGCAACGGCTTTAAGGAGGTCGGGACCTCCTCTCGTGACGACAAGGATTGGAATGAGCATGTTGAGCTTGTTTTAAGAGCAAATCCCGATCTGCCAGAATCGGCAAGACGCGCCGTCGAATATGATTACGGTATGAAGAAGGACGGATGTATTTCCTACTCCTGCCGTCGCGCTTTGCTTTTCTATGCACTCTTCTATCTGCGTCTCACTCCCGATGACGAGTGTTTGCCTGCCGCCGAGCGTCAGCTGGTTCTGGATAACAAAGAAGAGATCATGCGTCGCATGAATCAGGATAAGTTTAATTAAACTTTAATCTATTAGGATGTGGCGCACAGCGTCGCTTACAAAAGGCGTTTCGAGAATTCGGGACGCTTTTTTGTGTATGAGGCTCTGCTCTTTTGGTGCGAGGGTGGAGATCACGTATTAAGATCCTGTATTCTTACATCATTCAAAAGTTAACTCTCCGGCATATGCTTTGATAGGACGAGGATTAAATGAATTTATTTAAAAAAACATTGGTGATGACGTTTTCTGCTTTAACTGCAGGAAGCGCGATCGGAGAGAGCGCTTTTACCGAGGCTCAAAGAACGGAAATTGAAAGCATAGCAGCGTCCTATTTATCAGAGCATCCCGAGGTGGTGGTTAAGGCCTTACAAAAGTTGCAGGCCGATCAGGAAAAAGAGCAGCTTAAAAAAATTGCCGAGGTCGGAGAGTACTTCCGCAGTGCTGCCGGAACCCCTGCCAGCGGAGATGCGGATGCCGAGCATTACCTTATTGATATCTACGATTACAATTGCGGATATTGTAAGGATATGGAGCCCTTTATCAAAAAGCTCGCCGCCGATAAATCCTTTTCCCTAAGGGTTGTGCATGTCAACGTACCTGTGATCTCGGAGGCCTCGGCCATGAGTGCAACCATCGCTCAGGCTCTGTTCAATCTTTATCCTGAAAAATTCTCTGCATTTCATGACAAGATCATGATAGACAGGATCAATCCAAATGATTTGGATGAACTGAAAAAGGCCGCCGAGGATGCAGGCTGTGATTGGAAGGCAATTTTAAAGGAACTTGAAAGCCGTCGTCCTCAGCAGAAGGTGTCCGCGGATCTTCGTCGCGTGCGTGAGCTCGGACTTAACGGCACCCCTTATCTCATCATCGACGGACGCGGCTATCCCGGAGCAGTGCGCTCGTTTGAGGAATTAAAGCAAAGATTTGAAAAGCCCTTGGATTGAGGATAAGGCTATGAGTTGGTGGATGATCCTAATTATTGCCGCACCTTTTTTATTTTTGCTCGGGACGATCTTGAATGCCCTCAAGGAGCAAAAAAAATTTGAAAACGGTCCTTTGCAGGAGATCCTGAAGAGGCGTCATCACGAGCGACAGGAATATCTGAAAAAACACGGATCCCTGCCGCCTTCAAAGGATGATGATGCTAAATAGCAAGTAAAGGTGGAGAGACAGAAGAGATACGTATTTTTGTCTGCGTCTCTCACCAATAGAATTTTCTTGGGCTTTGAGTGTTAACAAGCTCAAAAAATGAAACATATTAAGAACTGTCAACCCTACGTAAAGCGCATAATCCCATATATATCAGCTCCATTAAACAGCATAAAGGAGAAAAATATGGCGATTTATAACAGAGTTTTGTCATTGGCTACGGCTTGTGCCGTTTTTTTCTCCTGTTCCTCTCAAGCAGCCGATAAGGTAGGGATCTCCCTTCCCACCCAAAACGACTTCAGACAATACAAGGATGGTCCAGAGCTTGCCGAGGCCTTGCAAAAAGCAGGCTTTGAAACCGTTTTATATTACGGCGGTGACGGCGATGTACCCATTCAGCAGGAACAAATGAGACGTATGGTAAATGAGGATCATTGCAAGCTGATCATTGTGTGTCCGGTCGATGATAAGGCCTTGTCCCAATCCCTTGAAACGGCTGAAAAAGCAGGCATCCCTGTTCTTGCCTATGAAAGGGTGGTGAAAAATTCTAAGGCAGTTAAATTCCTTGTAAGCTTTGATGCGGCGGCTGCAGGAAGAATACAAGCCGAAAGTATCGTCTCGGCTTTAAATATAGGTATGGGCAGCAAGGCCAATGTCGAGTATTTTGCAGGCGCCGAGCAGGATGCCTCGGCCATGCTTAATTTCTACGGAATGGAGGAAACGCTGTCGCGCTACACTTACAGCGGAGAAATTTCCGTACCCTCGGGAGAGACCGCGTTTGAAAAGGTTGCAATTCCCGGCTGGAGTCGTGAGGAGGCCATGAAACGCATGGACAAGCTCATAAATACTCAGGGCTACGCTCCTAGCGGAAAAAAGCTTGATGCCGTGTGGGCGGCAAGTGATGAAATTGCCGACGGGATCTTAGAATCATTAAGTAAGCACGGCTATACTGAACAGGATCTCCCATATATAACGGGTATGGACGGATCGGCCAAAGCCTTAAGATCAATTTTGGATGGCGGTCGTCAAAGTACCGTATATCGAGATCCCAAGCTCTTGCATCAGGCCACCGTTGATACTGTCAAGGCCATACTTGGCAACACAACACCTGAGAGTAACAACGTCTACTATGATGAGGATGCCGATCTTGAGATCCCGGCATTTTACTGTGAGCCCGTATTGGTAACGGCGGCAAATGCCAAGGCCGTGGCCGATGAAAGCGGGATCCTAGATCAAAATAACGAACATTAATATTATTTTGAGGTCAGTTTTGGAACTTCGATTTCTGTTTTAGAGTTGCTATGAATAGATTTTGCATTACGTTATTGGTTACAGCGCTGTCATGCTCATTTGCCACAGCGGTACAGGCGTCCAAGGGACGTATTGGTATAGCCTTCCCCACCCAAAATGAACCGGCCTGGTATGCTGCAGGCCCTGCTTTGGAAAAAGAGCTTAGATCACGCGGATATGAGACGGTGCTCTATTACGGGGGCGACAACGATATTCCCATTCAGCAGGCTCAGATCCCGCGCATGATGAACGAGGATCATGTCAATGCCATGATCATAGCTCCTATAGATGCCAACAGCCTTTTAGAGCAAATGGAGCCCGTAAGTAAGGCTGGGATCCCAGTTTTGTCCTTTGATCGACTCATAATGTATACAGAATCGGTTAAATACTATGTAGGCTTTGACAACGTCAATGTCGGCAAATTACAGGGTGAGGCTATGGTCAGAGCCTTAAAGCTTGACGAGCGTGATGCGGACAACCCTGCTTATATCGAGCTTTTAAGCGGAGATCATAAGGATCGCAGTGCCGAGAAAGCATTCAACGGTTTTTTAAGCGTGATCCTTCCTTATATTGACGACGGTCGCGTGGTGGTGCCCTCAGATCAATTCTTTTTTGCCATGTGTACGGTAGAGCAGGGTAATGATCAAAACGCCATGAAACGTATGGATTCTTTGATCGCAGATAAAGGCTACGGACCTAAGGGCGCCAGACTCGATGCCGTTTACTGCGCCACCGACAGCGTAGCCGACGGCGTGCTCATGTCGCTTAAAAATGCCGGTTATACCGTCGAGAACATGCCTTATCTTACAGGCCGTGATGCTACTGAGAGCGCCATCAAGGGCATCTTAACTGGGGAACGCGGCAGCACTATTTATCGAGATCCGAATGTTCTGAACGATTCGGCGGTAAAGATAATTGATGCGATGTTGAATAATCAGGAGCCTGAGGTTAACGACACCACTTCCTATAATAACGGCTATGCCGATATGAAATCGCTTTTAAGTGAGCCGGTATTGCTTGATAAAAGCAATGTACGCAAATATTTCCCTGACGTTGAAATATAAATACAACCTTTCTCCCCGCCGTTTCTGTGCGGGGATCATATATATCGCAGCCTTTTTATCACATGCGGCGTAAATAGCAAATAAACTACCGTAGGACATACGGAAAGTAACGCTTGGTGAGAACGAGTAAGTTCAAGCGGGTACGGTCGTAGCGCTTGGTTCATCGAACCTAAGATCTCCTGCCTTTAGGTATGGGAATGGTCAAAAAAGTACCCAAGAAAATGAGTGCGCCTGCCTCAATTTAGGCGCTGACGTATGCGAATTTAAAAGGGAATTTTCAATATTTGATCCCGCTGACAAATCCTACAATTTAATAAAAAGGGCAAATTAAAAGTGAAAAAATCATTTGATTGCCGGATCTGTTCTCTTACCCTGAACAAAGCACCGAGAGACTTTGTCGGAGTAAGCGATCATGAATAGAGATTTTTTTTTGTGTGTAAAAATAAAGATCTATCTTTTCACTTACGGCAGCCCCTAGTGCACGCGGAGGATAAGCTATGGCTGTAGGTTTTAGAGCTCAAATAATTTTTTTCGTATCTTTTTTTACTTTTTATCGGGATCTCAGGCTTTAGCCTCGAGCGGAACCATAGGCATCAGTCTTCCGACACAAAATGATCCTGGGTTGTATGCGTCAGGTCCGAAACTGGTTGCGGAATTGCAAAAGCGCGGCTACAGCACCGTACTTTATTATGGCGGGGGCGGAGATGTTTCAATCCAGCAGAGCCAGATCCCCCGCATGGTCAATGAGGATCATGTCGATGTTATGATCATTGCCCCCGTTAAATCCAATTCACTGAAGGAACAGCTTCAGATCGCAAAAAAAGCACAAATTCCCGTGATCGCCTTTGACAATCTCATAGGTGATTCCGATGCCGTGGATTATTACGTCGGCTTTGATAATGTAACCGTCGGTAGTATGCAGGCTGAGTATTTGATAAATGTTCTGGATCTCGACACCAGAACCGATGATGATCCTGCCTACATAGAGCTTTGTGCCGGCGATCCCGAGGATCTGTGTGCAAGAAAGTCATTTGAAGGGTTTATTGATGCCGTTAAACCTTATATGGCGGCTAAAAAGCTGGTGATCCTCTCATCACAATATGAATATGACAAGTGTAGCGTGCAAAAGGGGGATGCCGATCAGGCGATGAAGCGCATGGATCTGCTTGCCTCGAACCAGCAATATGCGCCTCAAGCCCGCAGACTTGATGCCGTATATTGTGCCTCCGATCATATTGCAAACGGTGTAAAGCAGGCTCTGCTGAGAAAAGGCTACACAGCGGAGAATATGCCGTTTCTTACCGGAAAGGACGGAACCGACGATGTTTTGGATGAGATCAGAGAAGGAGCTCATCGTTGCACGGTATATCGTGATCCCGAGGTATTGAATAATGCCGCGGCCGATCTGGTGGATGCATTGCTTCAGGGAACAAAACCCGAGGTAAACGACACTTCATCGTACAGTAACGGCAGTCGCAGTCTCAAATCAGTTTTGAGCGAGCCCATGCTGATAGAGCCGGCAAATATTATGCTCTATTTCTAAATAGTACTTTTCGGATGTATGTATATTCGCCTTAATAAGCGCAACCGTTTGCATAAATTTAAATAATATAATAAGCAAAGATATATATATTTTTTTTTGCATAAATTTTTTATCCAGAATCTCGACATGATCACATTTCAATTCTTGTATAGTCGTAATATTCTCCTATAAATTAAGAATAAGTTTAAAACAAATTGGGGCTTACTCTTTTGCTTCGATTTGTATACAATGCGCACATCGCTTATTTATGCGAAGAATTATGCGGACGAGCAGTCGCCTGCGGTCTGACTACGGGTACGTATCATATGTTACCCGTCTACAAGGCTCGCAATTAGCTGTATATGTGCCATTCGATCGTTTTTAAATGGCGTAAAGCTCATTTATGCAGGGAGGACGTCAAGAGGGCAATACCGGCCAGACCGCTTAAGTCGAATTTCCTTTGAAGTTTGCCGCGGAGTCCGTTTTGAGATCACCTTAGGTATATGGATCTCACCCCTTAAATTTGAAGAGGGAACGGATGTTTAAAATTAGCTTCTACATTTTTTTGATTCTTTGTCGTAAAGACTGATTTTGACGTCTCTTATGTTGTAAAGGGGCGTTTTATAAAAATAAAAAGGAGATAGAGGAATGCAGTTCCTTAAAGATCTGACTACCAGAACCAAGATCCTGTGCGGTTATGCGTTTGTTGTGATTTTGACCATGATTGTGGCCTCAACCTGTGTGAACCTGAGTCTGCAGGCCAACGACATTTCCGATAGAATAATCACCATCAATAACGTTTCCTTTGCCAAGGTGCAGAGCGCTCAGCTTGACGTGGAAGCCACCTCCAAGGTCAATTTGGTATACCTTAATGACAATGCCATGACCAAGGATGAGTATCTGAAGAACGGTCCGGCCGTTTTCAAGTCCATGATCGATAAGATCGATGCTTTCAATGAAAATCGCATCGGCGGCGAGCAGTCTGATGATATTTATAAGCAGACCGTCCTTGAGCTTAAGGCCAAGGTTTTGGAATACGCCGACTTCTATGAAAAGAAGGTGCTCCCCTTAGTCATTCAGGATAAGAATGACGAAGCCATGAAGGTCTTCATCAGAGAGGGCTTGCCTAAGCGTGCTGAAATCAACCAGAGACTTAACTATATTATAAAGGCAGAGACCCAAAAGGTGATCCAGCTTGCTGAAATTACCGCCGATCCTACCGGTATGTACATAGCTCTTGGAACCTCCTTACTTGGAATATTACTTGCCATCGGTCTCGGCTTCATCATTTCCGGCTATATCAGCATGCATATGCAAAACGCCATGCGTGTTCTCGGCATGATGTCCGAGGGAGATCTGACCTTCAAGCTCGAAGCTGATAAGGGCAAGGACGAATTCAGTCAGATGAAGCGTGTGGTGCTCAAGATGCGCGATGCCATTGAAAATTCGGTGCTGATGGTGTGCGAGGCTACTGACAACACTGAAGACAACATCACCAGTTTGCAGGGTATCACCTCCTCGATCGCTGAGAAGGTAAGCCAGACTGAAAACCGTGCCGTGACCGTGGCCGCCGCCTCCGATGAGATGGTATCCACCACCGGTGACATCGCTAAGAACTGTGCAGGCGCTGCCAATACTGCCGAGCAGTCCAACAATATCACCAAGGAAGGTGTTTCCAAGATTGAAACTGCAATTGAGAGCATTCAAACTCAGGTTGAAAAGACCAAGAACGATTCCAAGCAGATAAGCGATCTTAAGGCTCAGTCCGAGCAGATCGGTACCATAGTCGAAACCATCGAGGATATCGCCCAGCAGACCAACTTGTTGGCCTTGAACGCCGCCATCGAGGCAGCTCGTGCCGGTGAGGCCGGAAAGGGCTTTGCGGTGGTTGCCGACGAGGTGCGTGCTTTGGCTTCCCGTTCATCCTCCTCCACGCAGGAGATCACCAAGATGGTGGAGATGATGCAGAATCGTGCCGACAATGCCAACCAGTCGATGCAGGACAGCGTCAAGAACATGAACACTCTTGCCGATGAAAGCAATATGATCCAGTCCGTGCTCAAGAACATCATTTCCAACGTTTCCAATGTGAACTCGCAGATCACGCAGATTGCTACTGCTGCCGAGGAACAAACTACTGCAACCTCCGAGATCTCATCCAACATGCAGAACGTAACCTCCATGACCAAGGAGATTGTGAACGATACTGACAACGCTCAGCATGCGCTTGAGGAGATCAATTTAGGCATGAGGGACGTAAGAGAGAAGCTGGCCTTCTTCAAGGTTAGATAATCCATATCCTCCGGAATTAGGGTGCGGTTTTTTGGGATCGCACCCTTTTTTATTTATTGTATGTGGAGAAAAGTATGTTTTAGCTGCAGGTTTTGAGAAGCTAGCGTAAAATAAAAAAATTGCACGGCTTACGCACGGTGTTTTTAATTGAATATCAATAAATAAAGAGCAGTGCTGAATTTTGGTGCAAAAAAAATGCTGCCTCGGGTGTTAAGATGAGAATACGGAAGACAGTTAAACAAACATCATATTCGCTGAGTAAGAGCTTGGAATTTCCTCCATCTCCTTTAAATTTAAAACGCATTACAGGGCACTGCAATTTTTGAAAGAGCAGCTTTCCTTGACTGTTCCAAACAGCGTCCGCGCGCAATTTAAAGTTTGCAGCAGGCCTTCCGTTAATATTATCAGAACCCAAAAATAAGGAAGCGATATGAATTTCTTTGCAGATCTTTCCACCCGAACCAAGCTTGCTCTTGCCTTCGGTATCTCGATCCTGATCATGATCATAGTGGCAACCGGTGCCGTCAAAATTACCTACGACAGCATCCAGGCATCCGACAGGATCCTGCTTATACAAGGTGTTTCATACAAAAAGGTTAAGGGCGTGAAGCACACCCTGGATGACATTTCATCCTCAACCTTGTCCTATTTAAACGGCGGTGCTCAGGAGAAGGTGCAGTTTGTGGCCAAGCTTGATGCCGATGTTAAGGCCTTACTTGACGGAGTGGGGGCCTTTAATGAGAACCGAATAGGTCGTGAGCAGTCCTATGATAGCTATAAGGCCACCATTTTGGAGATGAAGGAGCTGGTAAAGCAGTATGCTCAGATCTTTGAAAAGGAAATCAGACCGCTGATCATGGCAGATAAGAAGGATGAGGCTTTAAACATACTCATAAAGGATGAGCAACCTCTTTGTAATTCTCTGATGCAGCGTGTGGATCTTTTATTTGACGGACAGAACGAGAAATCGTCCGAGCTTGCCGAGTATGCAGCCGGAAAGGGTGACTTGTATATTATTTTGATCTTATCCTTGGTGGGAATTTTACTTTCCTTTGCCGCAGGCTATTTCATATCCAAATATATAACCGGACGCATGCATGATGAGGGCGTGGTATTGAGCAAGCTGGCCTCAGGCGATCTTACGGTGAAGATAGACGGATCAGGAAAAGATGAATTCGGCAAAATGGCCAAAGAGATCATCAAAATGCGTGATGCCTTTGTACATGCCATGCAATTTGTACGCGACGCAGCAGATGCAACCGAGGCCAATGTAAATCATCTGCAGCAAATAACTGCATCCGTGGGCGATAAGATCAATCAGACCGAAAGCCGTAGCGTGACCGTGGCCGCCGCCTCCGACGAGATGGTGTCCACCACAAGCGACATTGCCAAGAACTGCGCCTCGGCGGCCGATACTGCCGAGAAATCCAATCACATCACCAAGGAAGGCGTAGCCAAGATTGAAAATGCCATCAACAGCATTCATGCTCAGGTTGAAAAGACCGAAAGGGATTCTCAGCAAATAAGCGATCTTAAGGCTCAGTCAGAAAAGATCGGTACCATAGTCGAGACCATCGATGATATCGCTCAGCAGACCAATTTGCTGGCCTTAAATGCCGCCATCGAGGCTGCTCGTGCCGGAGAGGCCGGTAAGGGCTTTGCCGTGGTAGCCGACGAGGTGCGTGCTTTAGCTTCCCGTTCATCCTCATCTACGCAGGAGATCACTAAGATGGTGGAGATGATGCAGCAAAAGGCTGACAGCTCCAACTCATCAATGCTTGAAAGCGTTAAGAATATGAACACCCTGGCCAATGAAAGTAATACTATTCAGTCAGTGCTTGAAAATATTATCTCGAATGTAAATGACGTGAATTCGCAGATCACACAGATCGCAACTGCGGCTGAGGAGCAGACTACGGCTACCTCCGAGATCTCCTCCAACATGCAAAGCGTCACTTCCATGACTAAGGATGTGGCAAGCGAAACCGGAGATGCTCAGCACGCACTTGAGGAGATCATATTCGGTCTTAAAGAGATGGATTCTAAGCTTTCATTCTTTAAGCTTAACTGATGAGAAAAAATAGCTATATGGGGCGCATAATGCGCCCCTATTTGTAAGTGCATGATCATTAATTTTAAGCCATTGCTCACTTAAATTGACCGTTTTTTGCTCATAAGCTTTGTCCCATATTCTTACAATTCAGCTTTTCTTTGGAATGAGAAAAGGTTCTACGTCACTTTGATGCCCAAGCAAGATGCTGTTTACCGGGCTTTGCTTGCATGGTGAGCATTGACGGTAAGCAGAGAGTCAATCATAGGGTACGCAGGCATTTATAAAAGCCCGACATCTGCCGGGCTTTTGTAAAAAGCGGTATTTTAATTAAGGCTTGAGAACGACGGCCGATCCTGATCCTAATAATAATTTGCCGTCTTTGAATTCGGCTTTACCCGTTTGATAGAGGATCTTACCTTTAAGATCAAACTGCGTATCATGCAGGGATAAATTTGAGATCACCGTGATTTCACCTGCGGAGAGCTTGCGCTTGTAGGCGATCACCTCATCATCCGAGCTTTGCATGGGGATGAAAAGGCCGTAGATCATGATCTCGGCAAAACGCGGATCTTTACGTAATTTGATGAGATCGCGATAGCAGTTCAATACGGAAGTAGGATCCTGTTCCTGAGCCTTGACGTTTAAGGTTTTAAAATCCTGGTGCATACGGATCCAGGGGGTGCCGGTGGTAAAGCCGGCATTCATTGTGTCATCCCACAGCATGGGGGTACGGGCATTATCACGGCTTTGCAAGGCTACCGTTTTAAGTGCCTCCTGCGGGCTTAAGCCATGATCCAAGGCCTTGGTGTATTCCTCCGCCGCTACCAAATCACGGAATTCGTCCTTTGACTCAAAGTCGGTATTGGTCATACCTATTTCCTGTCCCTCGTAAATAAAGGGCAAACCGCGCATAAACATGAAGGCTACGGCTAAGGCTCGTGCTCCCTGTGCATTTTGAAGCTTAGGCGGCAGATATAGACTTACGGCACGCGGCTCATCGTGGTTTTCGGTTATAGGACTGGCAAAGCCGGTTTTTTGGGCATCGAGCTGGCCCTTAAAATTGGCATCGCGGTACATTTTTACCGATCCCATCGGGTAGTCATAATAGCCCTTGGCGTTTTCAAAGATCTCGCGTACGGTAAAATCGAATACGCTTGAGAAGATCCCGTCACTGCCGTAGATCTCAGGCAATATCTCGTCGTTTAAGCCGAAGGCCTCGCCTACGGTCAGGGCATCGTGAGGTTTAATACAGCGATCGCGGAATTCCTTTAGAATTCCCGGAACCTCAGCGGCATGCATGGCGGTCATTACCTTGGCCTCGGCCATCCCGTCGCCCACCGCATCGGGAGGCAGTCCCGGGAAGGCGGTGTCCTTGGCCACGTTCATGATGGCGTCGATACGGAAGCCGTCCACCCCCTTGTCAAGCCAGAAATTGACCATATCGTAGACGCGCTCACGCAGATCGGGATTGTACCAATTGAGATCGGGTTGCTGCTTGGCAAAGTAGTGCAGATAGTAGTAATTCTCATGTCCCGGAACCTTTTCCCATACGCTACCGCCGAAATAAGAGCGCAGGTTGTCTGGAGGAAGCCCGTTTTTACCTTTCCTAAAGTAAAAATATTTGGCCTCGGGGCCCTCCGGATCGGTAAGGGCCTTTTTAAAGGCGGCATGCTCGGAGGAGCAGTGATTGACCACCAGATCCATGATGAGATGCATCCCGCGTTTTTTCATTTCGGAGAGCATTTCGTCAAAATCCTTCATGGTGCCGAATTCGGGATTTATGGCACGATAATCGGAAATGTCATAGCCGTTGTCCACCATGGGAGATGCATATATGGGGGAGAGCCAGATTATGTCTATGCCCAGCGCCTTTAAATGATCAAGCTTTGAGGTAATGCCGCGCAGATCTCCTATGCCGTCGCCGTTGCTGTCCTTAAAGGAGCGTGGGTAGATTTGATAGGCCACCTTACCGTGCCACCATTTAGGCGCAGCTGCAAGCTGTGCGCAGACGGCAATGGCGGCCGGATCGACCGGATCCTCAATTAGCGAGACCGTTTTTGCCTCATTTGCCGAAGCTGCTGAGGCGGTAGCAATTGCGGCTGCGACAAGGGACGAAATTAGAGCGGACTTTCTCATAAAAACTCCTCATATCCGTAGTTTATACCTAAGTATAGAGGATCTTTATGCCGTCGTCGTTTGGCTTTTATCCTTGGTATGCTTGAAAATGTAAAGCACTCTTAGTACGTAGCAAATGCAGGCTACGGAAAGTCCTAGGATAAATCCCACCCATATGCCTTTGGCCATGTAAGGCTCGGAAAAAACTCCGTGGGAGAGGCAATAGCCTACGGGAATTGCCACCACCCAATAGGCGAGAAACGAGACGTACATGATCACACGCGTATCCTTAAAGCCGCGCAGGATCCCGATGGAGGCCATTTGGAAGCTGTCGGGGCACATATACAGGCAGCAATAAATGAGCAGAGTAGCAGCATAATCTGCAACCTGCGGATCGTTTGAGTAGCATGACACGAATATATGGCGCATGAAATATAGCATGGTTAAAAATATAACCACGCAGACAAGCGTGATCATATATCCCGACTGCATAACAATGCTGGCCTGCTTCATATTACGTGCTCCGACATTGTGACCGGTTCGTATGGTAAGAGCGGCCGCAAGCGACATCGGTACCATGAAGAAGAGACCCGAGATGTTGATTGAAATGGAATGCGCCGCCACAACCCAGGGGCCGAAGGGAGCTAGAATGAGCGCACCCAGGGAGAAGCATGCCACCTCAAGGGCCAGCGAAAGACAGATGGGGACTGCCACCTTAAGATATGAGCGCACGGCCGGCGATGTGATCCTGTAGCTTCTTTCAAAGAGGCGGCAGAGCTTGTAATCACGGGATTTTTTTACATATATGAAAAAAATCACCGCCGTCAAATACATGGTAACCATAGTAGCGGCACCGCATCCTTCACCGCCCATGGCCGGCAGTCCCAGTTTGCCGAATATGAAGCAATAGTTAAGCGGAATGTTTAAGGCCAGCATCAGCAGTCCGAAAAGCAATGTAGGTTTGGTGTGTCCCAAGCCCTCAGCATAGGAGCGCAACGATGCCGTCATCGCCACGGCGGGCAGGGCGGCTGCGCACCACACGGTATAGCGTGCGGCTACATCCGTCATCCTCGGATCTGAGTCGAGAATAAAGAAGCATTGCCTTAATAAAAGCAACAGCAATGAAAAAAGCAACGAGGCGCAAAGACAGATACAAAGTGCCGTCCACATGCGCTTGGGGATCACCTGCACGCGCCCGGCGCCGCGTAGCTGACTTACCATGGGCTGAATGGCAAGCGTAAGTCCGCACAGTGAGAGCTGTACGGGGTTAAAAAAGGCGGCCCCCAGAGCCACACCCGAGAGCTCAATGGTGCCGGCGGCACCTGCCATCACCGTATCGGTAACGCTGATGGCGCATTGGGCGAGCTGTCCTATGATGATGGGCCAGAAAAGTCGCAACAGCTGTCTTATTTCGGTGCCGTGCGATCTTAAAAATTCTCTTTTATATGCTTTATTTGTGATCATTTTGTAAAAGCTCTTAGCTTATAAACTTCTTTTAATATCAACTATTTTGTATTTATACGGCGTTTTTATACTAAAAAGAGCTCAGGTTTACCATTAAAATTGCACCGTCTTAGTGAAATATCTGTGTTGGTAAGGTGCATTTTAGCTTAATCTGCATCAAATTGACCCGTTTTTTAAACTCCGATTGCACCGTTTGTGAGCTGTGACTATCGTGTAATTGCAGTATCGATTAGTCCTCATAACCAAGGAGTTTATATGAGTTACGTAAAATACCTTGCAACGGCAGGCGCTTTGGCAGCTGCGCCGTGTGCATTTGCTGATGAGGCCGCTCCGGTTTTAAGCATTGCGGACAACGGCTTTATTTTACTGTCGGCAATGCTGGTTTTATTCATGTCCATCCCGGCCATAGGTCTGTTCTACGGCGGCATGGCTCGCTCCAAGAACGTTTTGTCCGTGCTTGAGCAGTGCCTCGTAGTATTTTCAATGGCCATCATGCTGTGGTTCATCATCGGCTACAGCTTTGCCTTCGGTCCTACCGACGGCGTTTTGGGCGATTTCTTCGGAGGCTTTGGAAATCTGTTCTTAAGCGAGGTTTCCGCCGAGTCACTGTCCGGAACCTTATCTGAGTATACCTGGGTCATTTTCCAGGGAGCCTTCTGCGCCATCTCAGCCTGCCTCATCGTAGGCTCCACCGTTGAGCGCGTAAAATTCCCGGGACTTATTTTGGCCGTAGGATTGCGGCTTATATTCTCTTATGCGCCTTTATGCCACCAAGTTTGGGGCGGCGGCTTCATCGACAGCGTTTTCCACGCCTATGATTTCGCAGGCGGTACCGTCGTGCACATCAACGCCGGTGTTTGCGGTATAGTAGGTGCCTTCATGATCGGCAAGCGTCATGACTTGGGCCGTACCGTCATGGCTCCTCACAACGTCTCCTATACTTATATAGGTTCAGCTTTGCTGTGGATCGGTTGGTTAGGCTTTAACGCCGGCTCCGAGCTTACTGCCGACGGTATATCTGCTTTGGCCTTCATCAACACCGTGATCTGCCCGGCTGCTGCTGCCTTGACTTGGATGCTCGGTGAGTGGATCTCCTTTAAGAAGCCCTCCACCTTGGGTACCTCCTCAGGTGTTGTAGCCGGCCTTGTAGCCATCACCCCCGCCTGTGCCTTCGTAGGCCCCGTCGGAGCTATGATCATCGGCTTTATTGCCGGCTTCGTAGGCCTCTGGGGTGTACACGGCTTTAAGAAGTTAACCGGTGTTGACGACTCACTCGATGTGTTCGGTGTTCACGGTCTCTGCGGTATCACCGGTGCGCTCTTAACCGGTATCTTCTGTGCTCCCTCCTTGGGCGGTCAAGGCTTCAAGGAAGGCTGGGATTCAATTGCCGGTCAGTTCTACGGTCAGTTCATGTCGGTGGTTGTCACTGTGATCTGGTCCTTGGTAGTGTCCGTAGTTGCCTTTAAGATCGCCGAGTTGGTAGTCGGGATCAGAGTTACCCCCGAGGAAGAATCCGAGGGCTTGGATCTGGCCTCCCACGGCGAGCGCGGTTACAACCTGTGATATTGGATAATGAGATTGGAGTTTAAAAATGAAAAGGATCACTGCTATCATCAAACCCTTCAAGCTTGACGACGTGCGCGAGGCACTTGCAGACATAGGCGTATCCGGTATGACCGTATCCGATGTCAAGGGCTTCGGCAGACAGAAGGGACATACCGAGCTCTATCGCGGAGCCGAGTACGTAGTCGATTTCCTGCCTAAGTGCAAGCTTGAAATCGTGGTCAAGGATTCAGATGTAGAAAAATGCGTCAAATCCATAGTCGGCGCTGCTCATACCGGCAAGATCGGCGACGGTAAGATCTTTATCTCGGAGGTCGAGCGTATCGTACGTATCCGTACCGGTGAAGAGAACGAGGAAGCCGTCTGAGACTGCTTTAGGATCCCCCTGCAAGAGTGCAGGGGGATCCGATCGGGAGAGAAAAAGCTCTTGATATTAAAACGGAACAGCAATGTTCCGTTTTCGTGTATCCGCCTTATGCAGATCTGTATGTACGCCGGTTGGTGAAAAAGAGGTTAGAGCCCTCCATACGCTTTTGTAAGCTCACGATTACAGCGTGCCGTAGGAACCGTACAGAGCCGTCCTCGCCCCCAGGGCACAGACAAGCAACATCTCCAGAATACAAATATAGTGACTGCAGATAAGATCTCCGCACAAACTCAATCCCGCTATTGTGATCAAAAGTAGCTTTACTAAGATCCCGCTTATGAATTTATGACGGGTCAGATCTTGAAAAAAATGTACGCGCCGGTTGCGCAGATAGCGGAAATTTACAAAGGCAATTAAAAATGCCGTTGTAAGCGCAGAGCCGAGGGTCATTGCAGGCATAAGAATACGCAGCGGTACGAGCGTGGGCAAATGCGTAACACAAAAGAAAGCCGCGATGTTTTTGACCGCCTCTTCGTTGCGAAAGGCACGCACCAACTGCAAGGACTTGCTTGAGCAGTGGCCGCCCAAAAATTTCTGAAAGGTGGCGATCTCCCTATGAGCCGTAAGCGCGGGATCATTTTTTTGCTGAGAAAAGGAGGTCGCGGTAAGTAAGATAAAAATTAACAGCAATACTTTAAAGAGTTCTTTGATAGCTTTGATCATTTTTTAGTCCTTTAAAAGCGGAATGCGTCCCTTCATAATGCGTCCGTCACAAAAACGAGCCACGTATTCGAAATCCGGCAGCAAGGGCAGGGCCTCGGATGGAAAAAGCTCTATGGGGCGGGAGCTTATGCTGCGTGTGATCCTCCCGTTAACGGGAATGCCCTCATTTTCGCTGTAGGCCTGCGAGGATCCTCGATCAACCATACGGGTGGACGGAAAGGAGGCGGTGACCGCCCGTGCCGTTTCCTTGTCGATGACACGTAACGATATTAAATTATTGGCGTTGCCCATCATTTGTACGGCGGCATCCTTGGATCCGCCGCGTACGCTCAGATCTGCTATCGTTTGGGTGGCAAGCGTAAGTGCAAAGCCGGCACCGCGGGACTTGTTCATAAGCTGAATGAGACTTTCGCACATAAGCTCGGAGGCCTCGTCGATAAATACGCTGATGCGGTGGCGGCTCTTTTTCCCTCCGTAGGCGTAGCCTGCGGAGGCGCACAGATCTGAGAGCATAAGCCTGCCTATATTTCCTCCCGTTGAGGAATCGATAAGGGTGCGCAGACTTATATAGATGACAAGTCGTTGGCGCATCACCGTGGCAAAGGACAGGCCCTTCCCTGAGGACAGGGCCGCATGCAGTTTGCCTGCAGACATGGCGTTTAGGATCGGCAATGCTCCGGCCGTTACCTTTTGAAAATATTGCTTATCCATGGAGGCGGCGCTAAAGAGCAGTTCTATGTCCGCATTGGGAGCGATGTATTCCTTTTGGATGAGCCATACATAAAGCTTTTGCAGATCTGCAAGCGCGATCTTGCCGTTTTTTGAGATGCGATCGTAATAAACGTTGAGCTCTGCATAGTTGAGATTGATGCGTAGATCGCGAAAAAATTGCGCGATCACCTCGGAAATTTGTGAAACATCGGAAAGAATATTGCGGATGGCGGCGGGGGTAGGCTTCATTTTTAAGATCCTGAGGCAAATGACGCAGGCCGTGATTGCCGTATTGGCGTAGGCCTTGAAGGAAGCGCTTGAGGAGGCGCCGCTCATAAGCGAGGTGATGCGATCGCCTATTTCGGAGGCCGTTTTGTAGGAACCCAATACATCCCATTGCGTTCCTGCTTCCGGATCTAAAAGATCAAACACAAAGAAATCGCTTTTACGATCGCAGCATACGCAGGATTGTAAAAGACCGTTGCGCAGATCCTCATCGCCTTTAGGATCAAGAACGACCACCGTATCGCCGCGTAAAACGGCCTGAGAGGTCATAAGATCGAACAAACGGGTCTTTCCGGCGCCCGTGGTCCCGAAGATGATGGTATGTGAATTTAAATCCCTTAAGGGCTGATAAATATTTTTTCTGTTGCGAAGCGTCAGGCTGTGTATGGAGGGGGAGCCGTGTGCTCCGTCGTCGGCATGGGCAAGACCCTCGTCCATGAGCTCGTGCAGTCTGCGCCCGTGCTCGGGAGTAAACTCAAAACCGCGTCCCAGATAAACATGATTTTTGTGCTTACAAAGAATGTGCTTAAGCTCATGGCGGGAAATCAGGGCGGGACGGGTAAGCGATCTTTTGGCCAAAAGATCTTGAACGAGGGTGAAATAAGGTACGGGCATGAGAAGGGACAGGGCAAGAAGAATGAATCCGGGGAGGCTGAAGGGAACGAAGTATATAAGGGCAAGCTCCAAAATCACGGTGATGACAACCGTGTAATACGGGTTCGGTTTTTTAAAATAAAGTCCTGACATTTGATCTCCTTATGACTAAAAAAACAGCCAAGATGCAAAAGCATGTCTGCATTGTGGATCCGAATTTTTTTCAATCCCCCTGAAAACGGCGCAAAGCGCCGGATTTTGGGGGAAAGTCTGAAATTCCTATAGGACAATGGGCTGTTAGGTTATACGGAGGGCATTAAGTTGCAGACTGATGATTTTGAAACGGAGGAGCCTTTTTTCAGCACATTTAATGAAAGCCAGGAGTTGCAGTCAGGCGAGGTTAAACGATTGATACGTATATTAAAAAAGGCAGGTATTTATTATTTGCCCTATGATGATGCGGCCTCTGTCTGTCTTTCTCTTGAGGGCGCCTGCGAATTTATAAAAAGTGAAGCGGTGCTGCGCAGTTTAAGTGCTGACGATAAAAGGCTGCTGTTAAATTACCTCCCCGATGACGATGAGCTCAGAGCACTTGGGAGCTGTATGCACGCAGGTGCGGGATTTTCCTATGCAGACAAGGATGATGCCTCGGCATTTTTACATAGCTGGCTTAAAGCTATAGGAGCTCGTTACGATCAGAGCAACTCTCCCGTCACCCAAAGAGATAAGATCGCGCAGAAGATCTACGATGAAGCCCGCAGGCTTGAGGAGGGCGTTCGGAATGTAAGGCTTAACCCGGAGAAGGGACGCAGCTATCTTCCCTCGCGTGCGGCTATGGAACGTCTTATGTCCCCCGATGCCCCCGATCATGTAAAAAAGACGGTGGGACAGGGCGAGTTAGCCCTTACGCGGGCGGTAAGTGCTGTCGGGATCATTTCCACGCTTAAACAAAATGCGGCCGTAAAAAAGCTCGACGATGAGGCCATGATCTTTTATGTAGCGATCATGCGTATATGCGCAAAGCAATGGGGAGCGCAAGGTGATCCATATGCTTTTTTGCGTTATCGTCTGATGCGTACGGCCGATAATGAAAGGAGACGCTGCAGCAAGCAAAGGCGTCGCTTCGAAAATTTTTTTAAGGAGGTGCTTGAGATAGAGGATATAAAAGGGCTAAGCGACGAAAGCGTCAGAGAACGTCTTTCAAAGTTCATGCCTACGCTAAAAAGCGAGCGCCTGCGCAGTACCGCCTCCCTACTCCTTAAGGCCTTTGAGCATAGGGATGAAATGTCGCTTTTGCACGGATCGCAAAGGCAGGAATATATAGACGGACTGTCCGAGGATGAGTACGAGGCCTTTTGGTGCATCAGCCGCCTAAAGGATGAATTTGAAGATTGTCCTAAGATCACGGAGGCAAAAACTAGGGATAGTACGGCCAAATTTACGGAGGAGGATCTTAAAACCCAGAGCAATGCCAACGAGCTTTTACATATTTTGCAGATCTTTCAAAAGCACGGCTTTGTATCCGAGGAGCGCTCTTTGCTAAGAGCATTACGCGGCGGAGAGTATGAGATTACAGAGCCTCCTGTCTACAGCAAATACAAAAGGGAAAGGGTAAAACTGCAAAAGCGGGTAGTGCAGATCTTAAAAGCCCAAGATGAAATTAATCGTATAAGGCGGGAGAAGGCTATGGGGATCTGAGCAAAAAGGGCAGGTATTTTTGAGCATACGGACGCTCAAAAAATAAGATCCGAACACATAGGATCGGATCTTAAAGCTTAGGTATTAAGGTTCAAAATTTCCTTCCTTGATCAAAGCTTAGGACGGGCCGCCTCCACAGCCATAAGCATTTGCGGACGCTTTTCTTTTTTCGCGGCTGCAACATCCCTGACAAGAAGCTTGAGGGCTCCCTCGGGCATGAAGGATCCAAAATTGCTTATAAGAAGCTTGGAAATAAGTCCTGCAGGAGATCCTACGGGCACGGTAATGAAGCGCACTACTCCTTCCTCGTCCTTAAGATCGCATTCTGCTTTTAAGGCATCCAAAGCCTCATCAAAGGAGGTGATCTCATCGATAAGTCCGAGCTTTTTTGCATCCTGAGCAGTGAATACGCGTCCCTCGGCAAAAACGGGCGCATTCTTGACGTCAAGTCCGCGGGATGAGGCCACCAGGTTTATAAAGCGATCATAGATATTCCCTACCTCCAGCTCGGCAATTTTTTGCACATTGGGATCCATGGCTTTGGCCACGGGGCTTTCGGCAAGCGGGGAGGTTGATACTCCGTCCTGTGTTACCCCGTATTCGTTAAGCAGACGATGGGCACCTATCGAGGTTGCAAAACCACCGATCGAGCCTGTAAGCGTAGTGGGGGATGCATAAATATGCGAGGCGGCACTGGCTGCCCAATAGGCGCCCGAGGCCGTCATATCGGCCATGTATACCGCGGTTTTCAAGCCCTTTTCGGACATGCTCTTGATCAGGCGTCGTATTTCCTCCGAGGCGATCACCTCGCCGCCGCCCGAATCAAGATAAATGAGTACGCCCTTGTTATTTTTGTCCTTCAGGACGGCATCGGTGAGCAGCTCGAAGTTTTCAGCAGAGAAGCTGCGTGAGCTTTCGGTATAAGGGGAAATGGTTCCCGTACCGTAGATGACGGCGATGCCGGGCGCTGATCTTTGGTTTTGCTTTGAGGCCTTTAAATATTGTATATAGTCGTTGCCGTCGGTGATCTCGGGACTTTTGGGATCATCCCTTGACGGATATAGAGCGGCCAGCTGTTTTTTGAGCTCGTCGAAGGTCATAAGGGAGTCGCAAAGTCCGTAATTTAAGGCAAAGCGAGCGCTGTCACCTTTTGCCTCGCGGAGCTTTTCTATATAGAGATCGGGGGCGGGCAAGAGGGGGCCTTTGATTTGAGGACGTCCCGTCTTAACCAGCTTTTCAACCTCGCTCCATAGGGAGGTGGCCAAATGCTCATACTCCTTTTTTACCTCCGGCGACATGGCGTCGTAAAGCATGGGCTCTACCGCCGATTTGTGTGATCCGGCCTTAAATACGTAGGGAGTGAGCTTAAAGCGCTCGAGCAGGGGACCGTAATACAGAGAGTTCATGGAGATCCCACGTAAGCCGATCCCGCCCATGGGATCGAGCACTATTTCGTCGGCGTGTGAGGCGGCAACATAGGAGGCCTGATCAAAATAGGACGAGAAGACTATGAGCTTCTTTTCGCCGCCGCTTTTTTTCTTGAATTCGTCAAAGGCTCTGACTATACGCTCAACGCTTTGGACGGAGGCAACATTCATCTCCGACATATCTGCCACCACCGTTTTGAGATCGGGATCGTCTGCGGCTGCATTGAGCGCAGCGATCACATCGTTTACGGAGAGAGTACGGGCCTTACCGAGCTCGCTTGAGAAATTCATGAAAAGCTGCGAGATCCTGTCCTCAGGCAAGGGCAGATCGTCGAGATCTACGTTCAGATCGAGCCACAATACCGGTCCCTTGGCAATTTCAAGCGGATTTTGATCGCCCCCGGAGATGACGACGGCGCTGTTTTCAATGTCGTCACTTAGGTTATAGGCGACGATGCACACGAGCACCAGACCCAAAAAAAGGATATTGGCGACAAGATTGCGGGCAAAGGTGATGATCGCCCCGATCATCATGCTTATGCGACAGAGAATGTGCAATATGGAGAATGAATGCTGCGCAGGATCACGTGGATCCTGAAAATCATATACGTCTTTATTTTTCTTAAACATGGATCACCGCATATAAAAAAGGCCTTAAGCGCAAATTATGCCGCTCTTACGATCACAGCTGAAAAAGGGCCTAAGACTCGGCGTCAAGCTATGGTGTTAAATTATGGAACCAACAGATCCCAGCATATGCATATATTTTAATGGAGAGCTTGAAAGATTGGGGCTTTCAAAAAAAAATTACTTCCGCGCTTTTAGTCGGAAGTAATTGTAATGGGCAATGGGTGCGGGCTAATTCTTGGCCTTGGTGTTTTCAATGATCTTCATCATCGATCCCACCATACCCGACACATCGCTTAAATTGCTTGGAACGATGAGGGTATTGCCGCTCTTGGCCAGATTTGCAAAGGCCTCGATATAGCGTTCGGCCACCTTCAAATTAACGGCAGTCTCACCGCCTTGTTGCGTGGTAGCGGCGGCGATCTTGGAGAGGGCCTCGGCCGTAGCCTCAGCGAGGGTCAAGGTTGCCTGTGCACGACCCTCGGCAATATTGATCTCGGATTGCTTTTCACCTTCGGATTTGGCGATGGCGGCTTCACGTGCACCGGTGGCCAGGTTGATCTGCTCTTGCTTTTTACCCTCTGATTCTGCGATCACGGCACGCTTTTGTCTTTCGGCGGTGATCTGCTGTTGCATGGCCTGCAAAATGACGGCGGGGGGAGTTAAATCCTTAATTTCATAGCGCAGAACCTTAACTCCCCAGTTTAAGGCGGCCTCATCGATGGCGGCTACCACCTGATTGTTGATGATGTCGCGTTCCTCAAAGGTCTTATCAAGCTCCATGCGACCTATGACCGAGCGTAGCGTGGTCTGTGCCAGCTGCGTGATGGCCACGAGATAATTGGAGGTTCCGTAGGAAGCGCGCTCGGGATCGGTTACCTGAAAGAATAAAACTCCGTCCACCGACAGCTGTGTGTTATCGCGGGTTATGCAGATCTGAGAAGGGGTATCGAGAGGTACCTCCTTTAAAGAGTGTTTATAGGCCACCCTATCGATGAAGGGGACGATGAAATTAAGGCCGGGATTTAATACCTTATTGAACTTTCCGAAGCGCTCGATCACCCAAGCATGCTGTTGCGGGATCACCTTTATAGATTTTATGGCGAAGATCACGGCAATGATCAATATGAAAAGGGCAGCGGTCAAGCCCTCGGTAATAAAAGAGCCGTCATTCATGGCTATTCTCCTATTTATTTTTTCTTAAGATAAGGCGATTTCCGTCGACACGGGCTATGTACCAGATCCCGCATGTCAGATCCTCGTGATCTCCTGCGGCATCCCAAAAGGTCCCGCGGTAATATACGCGGGCTTTACCATCGTTTACCTTCTCGACCTTGACTCTGTGTCCTATATCTGGAGATGAGGTTATGTCAGTGCTTTTATGCTGTTTTCTGCGTCGTTGGATGATAAAGGTGATGACTACGCCTGCAACGGTAACTATCGCGGCAATGGTAACGTGGGCGGCGGTAGTACCGCCTACGACGCAGCTGAGGGCTGCGGCCAAGGCACCTGCGGCCAAAGCCAGCAGGTAAACCGTAGAGAGCACCATTTCCGCACCTAAGATCATGCAGAAGGCAATGAACCAAAGAAGAATTTCTGAGATCATGATTTATTTCCTCCCTTTGCCGCGGTGTTTTTTACCGGAAAGACCGCCGAAAATAATCAAAGCGGCCACAAAGATGAAACATAAAAACATGGGATCAAAAAGCCCCGTTCGCCGTAACGGTTGCAGTCCGATCAGGGCAAACATTAAAAAAACGCCGATCACGACGATCACGGGGGATAATTTGTTTTTTAAGGCTTTTTTGTTTACATACGCTGCACTTTCTACTTGAGGATCGTGGTTAAGCTCTCTTTGGCGCAGATCGTCAAAACGCTTCTCATCCTCTTGAACGGCCTTGAGGCTTTGTGCATCGTCGGCACGGCGCGATCCGTGAGCAGTCAGAACCGTATAGCTAGCCGGCACTGCAGCTGAGTGAGATAAATGATCTTTTAGTGAAGCCTCGCATTCCTGACGAAATCTCTTAAGAGAGCTTTCGTTAAGATCTGCAATGGCCTGAGCATAATCGCCGTCTTTTACCTGATACATGTTATGCGCTTTGCTTATATGGGGATGAAATTGCCTAAAGAGAAGAACGTGACTAAAAGCCTTACCTTTTAAGTATATCATCAAAGGAAATTGTCAAACGTCCTGTTTGTGCAGGCAAACGTATTGCAACAGATATTGTTAACTCAGAACTCCTTTATAAAGGGCACGGCGCATCTGCGGCGTATAAATTTCTTCATGTGTTTTTAATCAAGAATGAGAGCAAAAAATCGGCCACTCCTGATTATTTGTATAATTAAGAAATATGCAGATATTTAAGCAGTAGTAAGGATAGAAAATGCAGGAAATAGTTTATTACGACGGAAAAAGCGGACTTTCCTCCGATATCTTTGTTCCCTTTGATGACAGATCGCATTTCTTCGGAGACGGAGTCTACGATGCAACCATTGCTTATAAGGGACAGGTGTATCTGCTTGAGGAGCATCTTGACCGCTTCTATTCAAGTGCCGCCGCGCTTGATATCAAGATCCCCATGTCCAAGGAGGATCTTGGCCACTTACTTACACAAATGGCAGGAGAGGTAGACGGTAACACTCATTTCGTATACTGGCAGGTGTCGCGCGGTATAGCCTGGCGCAATCATAATTATGACGACGATCTCAAGGGCAAGATCATGGCCTTCGTAAGGCCGCTTGAGGACATACCGCATGAATTGCCCGCTCCCGTGTCATGCATAACCGTAAGGGACAACAGATTTGAGCTTTGCAATATTAAAACGCTTAATTTGATCCCCTCGGTCATGGCCTACCGCAAGGCCTGCAAGCAGGACTGCTTTGAAGCCATATTGCACCGCGACGGTGTAGTTACGGAATGCGCTCATTCCAATATCAGCATTTTGAAGGACGGGATCTTCATATCTCACCCCAACGACGAATTCATTCTGCGCGGTATAGGCAAGACTCATCTGATAAATGCCTGTTATCGCGAAAGCGTTCCGGTTTTGGAAAAGACCTTTACCGTTGACGAAATGATGCAAGCCGATGAGGTGATCATTACCTCCTCGTCAGATTTTTGCCAAAGCGTAGGCTCAATAGACGGTGTTAGGGTGGGAGGACGTGATCCATTAACTTTGCGGAAAATCGGAATGTCCAATCTTAACGAGTACCTTCGCATCACGGGACAGATAGACGGCTGAGCGCATCGAAGGCCACGATCACAAGGAAGACAGGCATGAGAAAAATAAATAGGATCCTCATCATTAACGGCTCCCGTAAATCAGGAGCAAGCGCAGATCTTATAAATGACAGGCTTTGTGCCGGAGCCTATGCGCTTTTGCAGGATCTTGATCTTGAGGCGGTCGTGACCGACATCAGGGACGGCTATGATCTTAATGAGGAGATCCTAAAATTTCTGTGGTGCGATGCCGTGATCTGGCAATTTCCCGTAGGCTGTACGGGGGAACCTTGGCCGGTCAAAAAATACTTGGAGGAGCTTTTACAAGCAGGGGCGGCGGAGTTTTTGAAGTCTTCGGACGTACATGCGAAAAATGCCGCATTTTCACGACTTGCCGGCAAGAGCTTTTTTATTTCGGGAGTATTTCACGCAAAGTTTTGCCCATTTGAGGAGCAAAGAAAGGATGAAAACTCATCCTATATGCACACTTTGCTCTTTCATCTGTACAATGCCTGCGCATGCCTCGGAATGGAGGCCTTGCCGGAGTTCTCTTGTAATGAGACTTCAAAGGCAGATGAGGCAGAGCAATGTATTGAAAGCTTCAAGGCGCATTTGAAGCATTTGCTTAAGTGAAATTTTCTTGATGCCGAGGAAGTGAGGGAGGGCGACAGAGCTCTCCTTAATTTTTTTGTTCCTGCCTTTTGGATCCCTCCTTATTTAAAGCGCAGCGGAATATTTGGGGCATCGATTGACTAAGAAAACAGGATCGACGTTTTAAGAGACACTGCCTCAAGGACGATAGGCAAAGGATCCTTTGGAGAAAATAATGAGAAAGGAAAGCATAGCATTTAAGGTTGATACCGAAGGAACGGTTTTTGCCGTACTCGTCATTATCAGTCTTTCTCATTTTCTAAATGACATGTTGCAGTCCGTCGTTCCCTCCATCTATCCCATATTGAAGGAAAACTTCGGCTTTTCATTTGCCAAAATAGGCATGATCACCTTGGTGTATCAGTGTACGTCGTCAATACTGCAGCCGCTTACCGGATATTACGCCGACAAGCATCCGCGCCCTTATTCCTTAAGTTTGGGCATGCTTTTCTCCTTTGCAGGCGTCATGCTTCTTTCCTTCTCGGAAAGCTATGCACTTATTCTGATTGCAGTAAGTCTCATCGGCTTCGGCTCCTCTATGTTTCATCCCACCGCCTCGCGAGTGATACAGATAGCCTCGGGAGGGCGTAAGAGCTTTGCCCAATCCGTCTTTCAGGTGGGAGGTAGCACCGGTACGGCCGTGGGACCGCTGCTGGCTGCTCTCATAGTGCTTCCGTTCGGACAAAAATCCATCGCCTTCTTTGCCGCTGCGGCCGTTTTGGCATCATTGCTGCTGTTAAAGGCCGGATCCTGGTATGCCGCACGTCTTAAATATGCTTTAAACGCTCGTAAAAAGGCCGCAAGATCTACCTGCAACCTCTCAGTCAGAGCCAAGATCATTGTTTTGTGTCTGCTGGTGTTTTTGGTGTTTTCCAAGCACTTTTACAGTGCCTGCATTACCAACTATTACACCTTCTTTTTGATGGAGAAGTTTTCACAATCGGTGCGCTTCTCGCAAATATGTCTGTTCGTATTTTTAGGCTGCTCGGCTGCAGGTACTCTGATAGGAGGAGTGCTCGGCGATCGTATCGGTAGAAAATACGTGATCTGGCTTTCAATATTCGGCGCTGCTCCCTTTGCCGCTGCCATGCCGCATCTTGATCTTATAGGGACTGTTGTCTGTGCGTCCCTATCAGGCTTTATCATTTCCTCGGCCTTTGCCTCCATTTTGGTGTATGCAACCGATCTTCTGCCCGATCACGTAGGTATGATCGCAGGCTTCTTCTATGGACTGATGTTCGGTCTTGGGGGCTTGGGAAGTGCATTTTTCGGATGGATGGCCGATCTAACCGGCATAATCTTCGTATTCTACGTAAGCTCACTGCTGCCGCTCTTGGGGATCTTCGCCGGATTTTTGCCCGATTTGCAGAAAAAACCTGCTTGATCGTAAGGGGAGAGGCTTTTTATACTCCGCATTTTTATGCGGAGTACATCCCGATCTAAAAACAAGCGCTCTCTACAAATTGACGCTTTTCTGCGGAGAAGACAAGCGCTATACGTATATGCTTAAGCTCAGGGTGAGCATTTTCCCCATAGTGCCGCTTTAGAATTTGTTCCTTGGCTTTTTCAAGAAGCTGTCCTTCATCATCGCCTGCTCGGGCAAATTTAAGTTCCATTACGAAGTAACGATCCCGGGCCTTAAACTCTATGTCTGAGCGACCGAAGGCATTGTGCTTTTCAATATCTATACCGCGTATGCCGCCCCCTATCAAATAGATCTGTACAAAGCTACGCAATACAGCCTCATCCTTTACGGGATATCTTGCATAATCTATCGAGGCAAATGTGGTGTTAAGACGCTTAATGATTTCATCGGGGGAGTATGTAGAGAAAAGGGTAAGCGCCGAGGTCTCGATCATGAGATCTGCATTTTTTCCAAAGAGCTCCTCAAGATAGAGCGCGGACAAAGAATAAGCGACCTCGGCATTTGAGTAATTGACAGTGAAAACCTTGCTGCCCTGATCGGAACTTTTAATGGTCAGATAACCTGTCGAAACTAGCAATGACACATCATCTATATCCTCAAGCCCCTGACTGGAGTCTAATTTGTATTCTGAGATCCTTTGATCAGATCCGTAAAAGACAGGATCCTTTAAATTGTGACTCTTGATGTAATTGAGTAGCATTGATGGTCTGCCGGCACTGTCGTACCAATAGTTTCTAAAACCTGCCTTTGGATCTTTTAAAAAGTTTAGTACGGACTAGGGAGAAAAAACGTGGGTCGAGGCCTGTCTGTCAAAGCAATAGCCTTCATAATGGCTTGCCATTTCGTCAATACATTTCTCCCTTGAGAGCCTAAGTACGCTGGCGGCGCATTCTATATTAGGAAGAAAAGAATTTTTGCAATTCCTCCCTTGTATATCCGAGCAGTGTTCCGAATTCGGGGCTTAGGCTTATGTCCGTCATAAAGTTTACGCCCGAAAAGATCCCCAAATTTTTATAGCGACAGATCCCGGCTATGAAGACGAGACGGAATTTGGAGGAGCATTGTTTGATCACCGCATAGAATTTGTTAAGTTCATTTTTTACGAGCTCAAAAAGATGGCGATCATGCAGACAGCTGTTAAGAGGAGCGTCGTATTCATCAATCAGAAGAACTATATGCGGCAGATCTTTTCTATAAAAAATTCTTTTAAATCTTGCCGGAGTTGAGTCAGGATCTTCTTGATCTTTAGGTGGAAAATCTATTCCTGCTGCGGCAACAGCATCTTTCACCATACGTAGAAAATCGCACTTGAACTCTTCAATTGATAAAAATTCGCTACACATGGAAAAATCTAGATGAATTACTGGATATCAGCGATCGTGCCATTTCTTCTCAATATACAGACCTTTAAAGTATTTAACGCCGTCACGAAATAGCGATTCGATGCTACTTATAAGCAGACTTTTGCCGAAGCGACGGGGACGGGAG
>ENA-ORVB01000547-ORVB01000547.1-human-gut-metagenome-genome-assembly--contig:-NODE-547-length-30572-cov-3.38097_pt1 | contig 30572 bp, 24 predicted proteins | sample MGYA00242090_ERZ509231 | MGnify/ENA primary metagenome ERZ509231 (study PRJEB26280, sample SAMEA2338798) | human gut metagenome | biome: human gut; feature: human-associated habitat; material: faeces...
TGTAAGACATATGTATTTAAGACGCGAGATGGCGCGCATGGATTATGAGGTCGCCGTGGAGAACAGAGCGGAACGCGCAAGACAAGAAACTACCGAGAAAAATGCTTTGGCCTTTATAAAAAAAGGATTACCCAAGGACATGGTATTTGAAACGTTAAAAATGTCTGATCAAGAGATCTCAGACTTTTTGAATAAATACAAAGATCTCTAAGCAGACAAAAGCTACAAAACGGCAAGTCTAAGACGGATTTTCTTATAGTATCCATAGCCATCACTGTTGCTTGCCACACATATAAAAATCCCTCCTTAAACTATAGGGAGGGATCTCTAAATCAAATCGACTTTAGTTTTTACTTAAGCCCTTGGCAATCAACGCATCAAGTTCCATGGACTTTGTTAAAAGCTCGTCATAGCGCAGATCAAGATCAGGCATATAACGCAAATTAAGTCGCCCCGCCAGGGTCGAACGCAGGAAGCCCTTGGCCTTTTTGAGAGTCTTCATCGCCTCGTCCACCTCCTCCTTGGAATCGGTGAGAAAGCTTATGTACACTCTGGCATTGCGCAAATCAGGAGATACATTGACCTCCGTGACCGTTGCATTACGAACGCGCGGATCTTTAAGCTCATTTTGGAGAATGTCGCTCAGCTCACGGCGGACGGCCGAAGCCACCCGCTCATTTCTTCCGTATGATCTGGGCATTTTTTAATCCAGAGTACGTTTGACTTCGACGTTCTCGAAGACTTCAATCTGATCGCCTTCGCGCACATCCTGGTAGTTTTTAACGCAGATGCCGCATTCAAGTCCCTGCTTAACCTCGGCAACGTCATCCTTAAAGCGACGCAACGAATCGAGCTCACCCTCGTAGATCACTACGTTGTCACGCAGCACGCGTATGGGGGCGGAACGTTTGACCACACCCTCCGATACCATACAGCCTGCAATGGATCCGAACTTGGGATGATGGAACACACTGCGTACCTGTGCCAAGCCGATGATCTCCTGACGAACCTCAGACTTAAGCAGACCGGACATGGCCTTCTTAACATCGTCGATCAAATCGTAAATCACGCTGTAGTAATGCAGATCCACGCTCTCAGTCTCAATCACGCGGCGGGCCGGAGCATCGGCACGGACGTTAAAGCCCAAAATAATGGCGTTGGAGGCCGTTGCAAGCGTAGCATCGGTTTCAGTGATACCGCCCACGCCGGAACCGACTATGGCCACCTTGACCTCGTCGTTTCCAAGCTTCAGCAATGCATCGGAGATTGCCTCAACAGAGCCCTGGGTGTCAGCCTTCAGCACGATGTTAAGTTCGGTTGCGGTGTTGTCCTTGAACATATTCTCAAGCTTGGCCTTCTGCTGACGGGCAATCTTAAGCTCACGGAATTTGCCCTGACGGAAGAGCGCAACCTCGCGAGCCTTACGTTCATCGCGTACGGCCGTAACCTCATCGCCTGCAACCGGCACGCCTGAAAGTCCGTAAACCTCAACCGGCATGGATGGACCTGCCTCATCGACGGTCTTACCGTTCTCGTTACGCATGGAACGCACGCGACCGAACTGCAGACCGCACAAAATGATGTCGCCCTTTCTCAAGGTGCCAGAGCGCACCAGCACGGTGGCTACGGGACCACGACCTTTATCGAGTCGTGATTCGATGGTCACACCCTCGGCCAGACCGTCCTTAACGGCACGCAACTCCAGCATTTCTGCCTGTAGCATGATCCCTTCTAAAAGCTGATCGACGCCCATTCCGGACTTGGCGGACACCTGAATGAACTGAGTGTCGCCGCCCATGGTATCCGGAATGACATTGTGCTGTAAAAGCTCGTTGGTCACGCGGGATGGATCGGCATCGGGCTTATCGCACTTGTTGATTGCCACGATGATGGGCACCTTAGCCGCATGAGCGTGCTGAATGGCTTCGATGGTCTGAGGCATAACACCGTCGTCGGCTGCAACCACCAACACCACGATGTCGGTACACTGCGCACCGCGGGCACGCATGGCGGTAAATGCCGCATGACCCGGGGTATCGAGGAAGGTAATGCCGGTACCGCGGGTATCGACGTGATAAGCACCGATACGCTGGGTAATACCGCCGGCCTCGCCTGCTGCTACCTTTGACTTACGAATGTAATCCAAAAGCGAGGTCTTACCGTGATCGACGTGACCCATGATGGTAACGACGGGAGCGCGCGGAACGGTCTCCTTGATCTCTCCTCTGTCGGAAAGCAACGATTCCTCAAGCTCGTTTTCTTTTCTGAGCACCACCTTGTGTCCCATTTCCTCGGCGACGATCTGAGCCGTACCCTGATCGAGCACCTGATTGATGGAAACCATTTCGCCCAATTTCATCAATACCTTGATGACCTCGGAGGCCTTGACCGCCATCTTGGAGGCCAGCTCGGCCACGGTTACGGTCTCCCCGATCTCCACATCGCGGCTTACGGGGGCGGCGGGACGGTTAAAGCCGTGCTTTTGCTGATTGAGCTTGGCCGAGCCCTTGTAGTTGAGCTTGCCGGCCTTGCCGCCCTTACGGCGATCCTTAGGATTACGCTCCACACGCTCCTCTACGGCCGTACGGGCACGGGTCTGCTGACGACGATCACCGGAGACACCGCCGCGATCACGATGACGTCCGCGGTTCTCGGCCTCAATCTCCTGCTGTGCTTCGGCATCGCGAACCACCTTGGAGGTAGCCTCATCCTCATCATTGTCATCCTTTGAGCGCGCAGCCTCCTCGGCAGCCCAACGAGCCTCGTTTTCCTCAGCCAGACGGCGAGTCTGCTCAGCAAGACGTGCAGCCTCCTCCTCGCTCTTACGACGCTGCTCCTCTTCCTGCTTGCGGCGAAGCTCCTCTGTGGCCACGTCCTCAACCTTTTCCTTCTTTTCGGCCTTGGCTGCAGCCTGAGCCTTTGCTGCCAGGGCGGCGGCCTCGCGGGCCTTGCGCTGCTTTTCAGCCTCGGCCTTTTTCTTTTCCTCCTCGAGACGACGCTTTTCCTCGGCGGCCTTACGAGCCTCTTCCTCGGCACGGGCCTTTTCCTCGGCCTCACGAGCCTTGCGAGCGGCGATCTCGGCAGGATTGATGATCTTCTTCTTACGAACCTCTACCTGCACCTTCTTGGTACGTCCGCCCTGCCCCTGTAAGGTCAGGGTACTGTGGGTTTTCTTGGAAAGCGACATGCGCATCGGAGTCTGCGCGTTTTCTTTATTCTCTTCACTCATATTCGATGCACCTCGTTATTCTTTGTCCGCAGTGTCGTTTTTGAACCAGTATTCATTGCGGGCGGCCATAATTATTTCACCGGCCTTCTTCTCATCCACGCCCTCCAAATCGGTAAGATCATCCACCGCCTGATCGGCAAGATCCTCACCCGACTTGATGCCGTGGGCTATGAGCATGGCAGCAAGCTTCTCATCCACGCCCTCTAAGGAAGAGAGCTCCTTAATACCGGCCTCCTCCTGCTCATGGGCCTTACGGTCTACGGCCTTCAATGCATTGTCCTGCAGCACCTTGGCCGTTTCCTCATCTAGCCCCTCGATGGCCGTAAGCTCCTCGAGGGGAACATAGGCAACCTCCTCAAGGGAGGAGAAACCTGCATCGGACAAGGCCTGAGCAAACTCGTCATCGACGTTCAACCCCTCGGTAAAGACCTTCAGGATCTTATTGTTCTCGGCCTGCAAGCCTTCCTCAAGCTCGCTGTCGGTCATGATCTTAAGATCCCAGCCCAAAAGAGCGGAGGCAAGACGCACGTTCTGTCCGCTGCGTCCTATGGCCAAGGCCAAATTTCCCTCGGCTACGCCTATGGAAATGGAGTGGCTGTCCTCATTGATGAGAATGCGCGAGACCTCGGCAGGCTCCATGGCATTGGTAACGTATTGAGCCAGATTCTCATCCCAAAGAACCACGTCGATCTTTTCGCCTGCAAGCTCGTTGGAAACGGCGGTCACACGGGCACCGCGCATGCCTATGCAGGCCCCGCGGGGATCAATGCGGTGATCCTTCGAGCGAACGGAAATTTTGGCACGGGAGCCGGGATCGCGGGACACGCCCATGATCTCAATTACGTCCTCACCTATTTCGGGTACCTCTATACGAAAGAGCTCCTTTAGGAATTCAGGAGAGGTACGGGTACAGATGATCTGCGGGCCCTTTCCGGGCTCGACCTTGATCTCCTGCATCAAAACCTTAATACGATCGCCGCGTCCGTAGGTCTCATGAGGGATGATCTGATCACGCTTTAAAATGGCCTCGGCATTGTTGCCCAAATCTATGACCATGATCTCGTGAGTCTGTTTTTTAACGGTGGCATTGACGACATGTCCCACGTGCTCGCGCTGCTCGGCAATGATCTGCTCGCGCTCGGCATCCTTAACCTTTTGCGACAAAACCTGCTTGGCCGTCTGAATGGTGATGCGATCGAATTCTACGGAGGGGATCTCCTCCTCAACCACGTCACCGACGGCTATGCCATCGTGATCGATGCGGGCAGCCTCCAAGGAAATCTCGGAGGCGGGATTATCGAGCGGACCGTCAGTATCGACCACGGTCCAGCGACGGAAGGTCTCATAGGAGCCGTCCTTCTTATTGATAGCCACACGTACCGCTATATCCACGGGATACTTTTTCTTGGTAGCTGTGGCCAATGCCAGCTCGAGGGCCTCAAAGATCTTATCTCTGGGAATGGCGCGCTCGTTGGAAAGAGCCTCGGCGATTGCAATAATTTCCTTACCCATTTTTCAAAACCTCATTTGGTGCTCTGTTTTGCATTTGAATCGGGATCGAGAGCTGTTTTCTCCGTTTTTTTCTTTCCTACGCCCGGTTTTTTCTTCTCCTGATCAGGAAAAACTGGGACCACTCTTGCAAGCAGGATGTTGGAAAAAGCAACCTCGATCAAGGTTCCGTCTTCAAAAGCCAATTTTAAAATTCCGTCGCTCACCTCATTTAAGCGGGCGGTAAACTTACGCTTGCCCTCCGCAGGAATGCGCAATTCCATCTTCAGATCGCTTCCCGTATAGCGTGCGGCCTGCTCGGCATTGAACAAAATTCTATCCATACCCGGAGATGAAATTTCGAGCGTATATTTGGGTGCAATGGGATCGGCTACATCCAAAGCAGGAGAAATAAGATTTGAAAGATCGCCGCACTGATCAATACTAACTCCCTGCGGTCCCTCAACGTAGATCTGCAATGCAGCATGATCCCGCCCGCCGCGGTAACGTATGCCCCACAGCTCCAAGCCCGCAGCCTCAATAAAGGGCAAAACGATCTCGCGTACTTTCTCTTCAACTCCCGCCATCGACACCTCGATTAAAATTCAATTCAAAAAAAAAGGCCTCATATAAATGGGCCTTCTTCATAAGTTCCACTTGTTTTATGCAGTGAATCGATGCATTTTGCATGCGATAGTTTACCGCAGTCGCAACAGCACATGTTACGACCGCAGTATTTATAGCAGAACACGGCAATTAAATCAAGTTTTAACAAAATACAGCGTATAAAAAAATACATTACCCATACGCGAAGCATCAGATAAAAAATATGCCCCAAATGCAAATCATGCGTCCAATTGGGCCACCTTCCAAATACTTTTGGCTTGCTTAGCCATATACAGCTGTCTTGCGGCTATGCTTTGCGCATTCCATTCTTCTTTGAAATCCTGCACTACTTTTTGCGTAGTTAAGAATTGACTGCGGGCGAAAAGAGCTTTTTTCTCGGCATAACTTTTATTGCCAAGATCTCTGTTGTCGGTATCATTAAGTAAGATCATATTGCCCAATCTGTAGGTCAGGGCCTGCATCTGCTGAAAGCTGAGGCCTCCCCAACCGTCCTCGGCCTGTTGCGGCAGTATATGCTCGATATTGTAAGTTTCACTGCAAAAATCCGGCTTGTGTCCGCCTGCGAATTGTTCCAATTCACACAGCACGTAGCGCACTATTTTTTTAGTACGAGAGTTATTCGTTTTGAATATTTTTTGTGAAAAATCATAACAGAATCTTTGGTCGTCGATATATACGGAAGAGAGCGCTTTTATGCATTGCAAAAGAGAGCTGATTTCCCCTTCTGAAATACTCTGCGCCGCTTTCGCATACACCTGCTCAAGATCAGATGGCGAGTAGTTTCCGATGATGCTGTAGCGAAAGGACACCACTTTGACTATGCGCAGCAACTTAATATAGTCATCCTCAACAAATTTTCTTTTTGCCGCAAGCAACAGGGGGAATGCCTGTCTGACCCCGAACAATTTCAGTACGCAGAGCTCGTTATTTTCCATAAGCGACAAGGCTGAGGTTTCAGGATACACCAGCGCCAAATAGTGATCGAGATCCTCCTCCATTTCCCGCAACAATTGAAAAACCTCCGCAGGACTTGTCACGCTTTTGCGAATATTTTTAAAAAGATCGGCATGGCGCGAGAATTTGTACCTGCTATTGCGATGAAAACACAAAAAAGTCGGAAATTTTTCTTTCTGAAGTCTGCTTACTATACGCTCCCAGCGCTCCTCAAGATTATTAAGTTCGTGCTGCGAATTATTTCCATTGTCAAGTAGAGAAAAGAGGAAATTTTTAACTAAATCCGTTGATGAAAGCTGTACACCGCGCGAGTTTAAGGTTTCGAATACTCTGTAGGCATTCAATTCATCGCTGACCGTGATCACGGTAAAAAAAAGAGCATCGCAGATATTCTCAACCAGAGAGGCGACAAACTTTCCTTTTTCATCATCGATTATTTTTTTCAGATCATCTGCGATCCGCTCAAAAAAATATTCAAAGCATCTGCGCAGAAGATGCTCCGATACCTTCAAGCACCTTTGCGGCAAATGAATGAGGGGAACAAGATAATCCCTATAATATCCGTCATCATTGCGGTTTAAGGAGAGCTTTGAATGTGCGATCAGCGTGACGGGATCCAAATAACCTATATAGCTGCGTCTTAGTTGATCTGCTCGCTGCATATTATTTTTGGCATCGATACCACCTTCTGACAGCGTTTGCAGATGCTTAATAGCGGCTAAGATCACAAGCGAGAGTGTGGTCAATCTTTGCTGTCCGTCGATGATCCTAAAATTTTTTTGATCGCCGCTTTGCAGCACCAAATAGCCCATATAATGCGCGCTTTCGTCTGGATCTTGCCGCAAAGCCGTAAGATCATACCAAAGATCCTCCCATTGCGGGAGGTCCCAGCTGTAATCACGTTGAAAGCGCGGAACGTTATAGAAAAACCCGTTTCCGAGTAAGGATCTCAAAGTATCGTTTCCCGTCTTAAAGCCTATTCTCGGCATGTTCTTCTCCTAAGCTTTTTATCTGCCCTTTGCCGTTTCCTTGCTAACGGGGCGGTGAGGTCATGAGCTTTACCGCATCTATGGAGGTTTTGTCGGCATGAACTATCTCGATCCGTGCCGTCCCGAATGAAAGCACCTCTCCTACCTCCGGAACTCGCTGCAGGCAGTCCAAAATAAAGCCGGCTATGGTCTGATAATGCTCGGAGGGCGGTGCCTTAAAGCCGGTGATCCTTGCCACGTCGGCCAAGGCCGCATTTCCGTCGATGCGATAAATTCCGTTATCAAGTTTTACCACCTCGGGGATCTCGCTTTGATCGGGCAATTCTCCCGAAACCTCCTCCATAATATCACGTAACGTGACTATGCCCTCAAAGGTTCCGAACTCATCATAGACGAATCCGACGTAGCATTTGGCGGCACGAAATTCGTCGAGAGCCTTCAGGATGTTGACGCTTTCGGGCAAATACAGAGGCTGCTGTACCAGCTTTTGCAATTCCTCCTGCGAGACCTTGGATCTTACGCCCAAAGCCAGAACCTCCGCACGCGGAACATAGCCCTCGGGGCAGTCCTGATGATCGCGCAACACTGCGATCATGCGGGAATGGGTACTGCTCATGGCCGTCTCCAATACGCTTTCGGCAGGATCATCAAGACGCAAAAAATCGAGATCGTGTCTGGCCGTCAGCACGGCACGAACCGGCATCGAGGATAATTGCAATACACGCGCCACCATATCCTTTTCCGATTGGTTGAATACGCCCTCCCCCGTTCTCTGCACTATGGCCTCCTTCAATGAGGACACCTCGCTTGAACGAGATCCGAGCAGGCGCAGTACCAAATTGGCCGCCAGCTCACGGTTTTGCATGGATCCGGTCGACCCCAGCCCCAGGATATTACGTCTTGCTATTTCATTGAAAAGCTCGATTAAAACCGAGAAGCCTATGGCTGCATACAAATAGCCCTTGGGCACCTCGATATGCAATCCCTCCATAATGAGGGAGAAGCCTATGAGCAGGAGGAAGCCCAAACATAGGATCACCAAGGTGGGATGTCTTGAAACGACGGCACTTATAAGTCCCGAGGCGGAGAGCATAACCACCATGGACAAAAGCACGGCCGCCATCATGATAAAGACGTGCTCGGTCATGCCCACGGAGGTGACGATGGCATCGACGGAAAAAACGGCATCGAGCACCATGATCTGAACTGAAACCATGGCAAGCGAGCTGCCGCCTGCGCGTGACAGAGTAAGCGCCGTTTCCTCCTTACCGCCCTCCAATTTTTGATGCAGATCGGCCGTGGCCTTATAAAGTAGGAACAATCCGCCTGCCAGCATCACCGTATCGCGTACGGTAAATCCGGTTCCGAAAAGGGTAAAAAGCGGTACCGTAACGGCGGCGGCATAGGCGGCGAAGGTAAGCAGGATCAATCTTATGATCACTGCTCCGCAAATTCCTATGTAGCGGGCCTTGGCACTCTCCGCCGGAGGAAGCTTTTGTGAAAGAACTACTATAAAAAGAATGTTGTCGAGTCCAAGAACGATTTCAAGGGCCGCAAGAGTCAAAAGACCGACCCATGCCGAGGGATCACTCACCCAGGCAAAGTCGAATAAAACGTGAGCAGAATTCAAGTAAACTCCGGAGTATACCGGACTGACGTTTTATAAAAAATCATACGCAGATCCGGCAATTTAAGGTAACAAACGCAGGAAAGAGATTTGGCAAAGCTCTCCCTGCCCCGAGCACAGTATTTTTTTAGCCCATAGTTACCCTGCGCGATTTCAAGCCGCGTACTCCGTTTTTATTGCCCTGTGCCGATTTTGGGGAGGATCCGTACGCAGTTTTTTGAGCCCCCACACGAGAACGTCCGTCAGCACCGTAGCGCTTTGACGGTTTTTTATGCTCAAAGGATCCCTTGCCCCGTGATCCTAAATCCTGTTCATGGGAGGAATTTTGAGATCTGCGCCCCCGAGATGATCCTTTATTGTCTGCAGTCTTAGCATAATTGCGGCTCTCTAAGGATTTTTGGGTACGAGCCTTAGCATCTTTTTTGGGATCAACTGCGGCTTTTTTTAAGATCTGAGGGAGCTGATACTCATCCTCAGTTAAGGGCTCAAGCGCGGCCTCCTTGCGTAGCATATTGATCTCGCGCAACGAGAGATCTCGAAAGGCACCGCTTTTGAGCTTGGGATCGAGTCGCACTCCGCCGTAGCTTATGCGGATGAGGCGGCTTACCTTGCAACCTACAGCCTCCCACAGACGGCGTACCTCACGCTTGCGTCCCTCCTTTAGGGTACAGTGAAACCACACATTGCGTCCGTCTCCGCCTGCATACTGCACCTTGTCAAAATGCGCCGGACCGTCCTCCAGCTTGACCTCATGCTCAAGCCTTGCAATCGTTTCATCGTCCACGTCACCGTAAATACGGGCGGCATAAATACGCTCTATACCGTGACGCGGATGCATAAGGGCGTTGGCCAAGGCTCCGTCGGTTGTAAACAGCAAAAGCCCCGAGGTGTTGATATCAAGACGGCCTATGTATATCCAGCGCCCCTTAGACAGAGAGGGTAAATGATCAAATACGGTAGGACGATCCTCAGGATCCTTTAAGGTGGTAAGCTCACCCTCGGGCTTATGGTACATAAGCACGCGACAACTCACCTTTCCTTCCCCGGGGCGCATCACCACCTTGGAATCCACTGTAACCGTAACGTCGTCCTCGATGCGATCTCCCAACTGCGCCTTAACGCCGTTGACCGCCACGCGTCCCTGAGCAATTAAAGTCTCTACGGCGCGACGTGACGCAATCCCCTTTCGGGCCAACACTTTCTGAAGTTTTTCGCTCATTTACATCTCCTCAAGTGCATATATTATCGCATAGCCTGCCGTGACGATGACAAGATCTCTGCAAGATGCTACGTGTTAAGATCCTTTGCAAAGACGGAGGATCATAATGACTGTTCAAGATCAAGACGAGCTGCAAAGCGCATCCTTTAACGTAATGGGCACTTCCTTCAATTTAAAGCTCAGAAAAAAAGAAATTCCGGCGCTTTCTCAGGCGGTAAAGGACGTTCAGGAAAGAAGCTCGGCGCTGTTGCGTTCAAATCCGGGGCTTTCCCCGCATCAGGCAGCCATACTTGTGGCGCTCAATCTGCAAACCGATCTCAACGAATGCCTTTGTACCAATACTCCCTTTGAGGACAAGGCCTTTGAGCTCGTACACAAAGCTCGGGGGATCCTAAATGAAGGGTTTAAGGCAGATCCCGCCTTAGGAAAAAAGGCGCCTGTAGCGACCGATCATGAGGAGTAGCCCTACCATGCACAAGGAGGTACCGAGTAAAGAGGAGAAGGATCTTTGCAAACTGCGTTGCGATCTTATTAAAAAAAGACGGGCCTTATCCGGTGAGGAGCTTTTATGCGCATCAAGGGAGGTTTGCAAGCGTCTTTTAGAGCATCCCCTGCTAAAAGACGGCATGAAAAAAATATTTGTAGGATCCTACAGTGCCATAGGCGGTGAAATTGATACCCGCGAGCTCAACCATAGCCTGAGAGATCGCAACTTTCGTGTGGTGTTACCGAGGGTAACGGATAAAAACCTGGGGCTTATGGAATTTTATGAATGCCCCGAGCAGGAGCTCATCACCGGATCCTTTGGGATCATGGAGCCTTCAGCTGCAAAGCACCATATGATAGATCCTGACTGCATATCCGTCCTGCTCATGCCGCTTACGGGCTTTGACGGTAACGGCAACCGTTTGGGCATGGGCGGCGGGTTTTATGACAGATATTTAAAAAGATTGTCCGAGCGTTGCGTTTTGATAGGTCTTGCACACGACTTTCAGCAAATTGACCAAATAGAAAGCCGTGAATGGGACATGCCGCTTCACGAGATCGTAACTCCCAAAAGACATCTCATCTGCAAAAACGTCATTTAGGAGTTTGGATCATTTCAACTGATTGCCGGCAGAGGCCGCACGACGTCCGCTGGCGGACTGTTGGCGATCAAGCATATTTAAAAACAGCGTCAGCGGCATGGGCTTTGAGAAGGCATAGCCCTGACCGTAATTACAGCCCGTAGAAAGCAACATCTGCTCCTGCTCTGGAGTTTCCACACCCTCGCATATCACCTTGATCTCCACGCTGCGGCAAAGCTTGACTATTCCGGCAAAGAGATTGCGGGCTCTTTCCGATCGCATGGCCGCATTTAGCATATCCATATCTATCTTTACGGTGTCCATGGGCAGCATCAAAAGCGACGACACCGACGAATAGCCCTTTGAGAAGTCGTCCATGGAGAAGGTATAGCCCATATCACGCAGCTTATTCATGATGGTGCAGGCATTATGGCGCGGATCCTTTGAATTTAAGTCGATGAAAGCACTTTCTGTAACCTCAAGCTCGACCAGTCCGTCGGGGATGGGGATCTTATCCACCATAGCCTTCATGCGTCCTAAATAATTATCCTCGGAGAAATGCAGTCCCGATTGGTTTACGGATATGGGCACGCACAGCCTGAGATCGCGGTTACGCATCTGCTGCATGCTACGAACCTTAGAGAGCATATAGTAATCAAGCTCGATGACAAAACCGTTCTTTTCAAAAAGAGGGATGAATTCACCGGGCTGCAAAAATCCAAGCTCAGGGGATCTCCAGCGTACCAAAGCCTCTCCGCCTATGATGCGACGAGATCTGATGGCGTATTTAGGCTGGATCCAAACCTCAAATTCATTTTGATTCAAGGCCTTTTCCATGAGATCCTCGATACGCTTGTGACGCAGCCTGATATGCTCGATGTCGGCGTTATAGATACTGAAATTGTGCCCCTTGGAGAAAGCATCGTTCAAGGCCATCTGCGCCGAGACGATGACATTGCTCATATTTAAGGAAACGTCCTTCTTTAATGGGCATATTCCGCACACGGTGCGGATCGGGGCCGTTACCCCGCCGATCATAAACAGACGATCGGCTCTTTCAAAATCCTGCATCAAGGTCTCATAATTCATACCCGTCTTCAAAAGACAAAGCAGATAGACGCCCTCAAGCTCGGAGGACACGGCACATTCCATGATCCACGGGAAGGTTTCACGCATCCTGTTTACCCAATTGCGGGCAGCCTCTCCCAGATGCGAGGACTCGTAGTTTTTAACCAACAGATCCTTATGCTTGATCTTTACGATCATCACGAAGGGATCTCCGCCGCCTCCGCTGCGGGTGTTGAACTTTTCTATGATCTTAGGAATACGCTCCTCAAACCAACGCGGATTGTGCAGTCCCGTTTGAATATTGGTGTAGTACACATGACGAATGGCGCGGTAGCTGCGTCGGCGCTCGAACATGAGGTAGGACAAAAGCACGATGATGAGTACGAGCGGGATCGAGATGACGCCGATAAAACGCAAAGGATAGCTGTACACGAGATCCATGAGCGAGCTGCGGCGCAACGACTCAAATTCAATTTCGTTGGAAAGGCGGCGCAGATTGGGCTTGTCTATGTGAGCAATTTCCTTATTTAAGATGCGCACGAGCATGGGATCGCTTCTTGAGCTCACGCCTATGGACTGCTGGTGTGAAAATACCACCGTACCGTTAGTGCGCAGATTGCGATAGCCGGACTTATCGATTTGAGTTTGGGCTATGAGCGATTTCATAAAGGTGATGTCGGCAAGCCCTGAGGAGACGGCATTTAAGCAATCCTGAACGGTAAGATAATAGGAAATGCTGTCGCGGGGAAAACGCTTTTCGATGTACTCGTTCGTGAAAAAGAAACCGTAGGGAGCCGCTACCCGCGGATGCTCGGGTACGCCGCTTACGCGCATGACGGATACGTAATCAACATCCAAAAAAGGAGCCGTCATACGCATGTTCTTTTGACGGGCCCAGTTGTAATCCGAATAAAGATCGATTTGCACGTCGGCCTGACCGTTTTCGATCATCTCGAACATATCGGCGGCGCTTTCGGATTCCAAAACCTCAAAGCGTATGCCCAGATCATGCTCAAAAAGCTTGATAATATCCGAAAGCAAGCCCATATGGCGGCCGTTTTTAAAATAACTGTAGGGCTCCTGCGAGGTAGTGGCAACGGCACGGATCACACGACGACGGTTCAGATAATTGAGCTCCTCATCCGTCAGGATAAGCGGCTCTCCGGAGAGGAAATATTTGATATTCAGTATGTTGTCAAGCCACGGCTCCGAGGAATGCATGCGTAGCATCGAACGTAAAAGCTGTCCCTTTACCTCCTCATCCCCGCGTCGTACCGCCAGATATACGTTGGCATCATAGAGCTCGGCCACCACCGGCAAGGAAACGCTGCGCCGCATGGATTCGACTATCATGCCGTCCAAAGTCCCGTCTCTGTAGGCCTCGAACATAGTCTCGGATTTTAAGAAGCGCTGAAAGGAGAGAATGTCGGTGTCACGAAAGCCCTTTTCCGCCAAGGTTTCCCTGATCTTATTTTCCTCATCCTTTGCGGATACATAGCCTATTTTCTGAGGCTTAGCGGCAAAGAGCGAGGCGCGGCCGTGCCTTAAACCGAAGAAAACCGCGGCCTTAGCCACAGGATAAGGGATGATGTCGAAGGGCAAGTCGACCTCGAGATCGGAGAGTACCAGCGGGATCACATCCACGCGCCCGGATTTTAAAAAGTCGGCACATTGACTTATTTCGCATTGCTGATAATCAAAACGATTGGGAAGATAGTTTGACAACGATTCCATATAGTCAAACAGAAATCCCGAGAAACGTCCCGTAGAGGCCTCAAGCTCAAAATAATCAGGAGAGCTGTAATATCCGAGCACCATTGCCCTCTCGGAGGCATATGCTCCCTTGACTGAGCAAATGAGCATACAGGCCAAAACAAATTTAAAAATATCAGCGCAAATGCCGAAAATAGCGGATCTCATCGTGGAAGCTGTATTGACCTTTTTTTGTATGCAAAGGAATGTAAATATATGCAGTATAACGCAAGCGCTGTCCATTCCTAATAGCGGACAATAAAAAACCGCGCACAGCGCGGCTTTTTAGCTTAATTGTTGCACCCGATCAATCTGCAGGAGGAGCGTCGGATGCAGGGGCATCAGTTTCGCTTGCATCGGAGGCGGGGGCGGAGGTCTCAGCGGCGGCGCCTTCACTTAGATTGCTGAAGTCCGAGGCATTTCCCGAATGAGCATTCTTCTGCATCCAGCCTATGGCCAGACAAATGGCAAAGAAAGCGATGATCAAAAACCAAGTGGAACGGGTCAGAAAGTTGCCTGAACCTGCGGATCCGAAAACGGTCTGAGAGGCACCCTGGCCGAAGGATGCACCCATACCCGCACCCTTGCCCTGCTGTACCAAGATCAGCGCGATCATGGCCACGCAGATCAAAAGAAAAATAACTATTGCAACTTCGTACATATTTCAGTTCCCAAAAATTATGCCTTTAAGCGGCGTCATGTTATCAGCACCGTGCGGCATTTTCAAGCGTTTTCACCTTCTGACTCATGAACAATGACATTGGCGATGCGTTGAGCATAGTTATGCACGCTCTTTGCATCCTCGCCCTCAACCATCACTCGTACTACAGGCTCGGTTCCTGATTTACGCAATAAAACGCGACCGTGAGAACCAAGTTCGCTTTCGACGGCCTTGACCTCGGATAAAACCTTGGCATCGTTTAGGGCATCAAAGGCCGATCCCATCCTGACGTTGATGAGATCCTGCGGATACATTTCTAGTCCATCCGAGAGCTCATTAAGCGTCCTGCCCTTGCGTACACAGGCCTTGAGTACCTGCAGAGCCGAAACTATGGCATCACCGGTGGTCACGTAATCAAGGCAGATCACATGTCCGCTGTTCTCACCGCCTAAACGCCAGCCCTTTGCAAGAAGACTTTCCATGACATAGCGATCGCCCACCGCCGAACGGGTAAAGGCTATGCCCTCACGGGCCATAGCCTGCTCAAAGCCCAAATTGGTCATGAGCGTGCCGACAACACCTCCGTGCAGTTTTCCCTGCTCCTTGCGATCCTTGGCAATGATGTACATGGTATTGTCGCCGTCGCGAACCTGCCCATAGGCGTCAACGGTTATAAGTCTGTCGCCGTCGCCGTCAAAGGCCAGTCCCAGATCGGCCTTTTCAGCCAGCACACGGGCAGACAGGGCGGATGGATGGGTAGAGCCCACGCCGTCGTTGATATTTAAGCCGTTGGGCTTATCTCCTATGACTATGACCTCGGCGCCTAGTTCACGAAAGACGAGAGGAGCTATGTGATAGGTAGCACCGTTGGCGCAATCAAGCACTATCTTAAGACCCTCAAGCGAGGCGTGGCCGAAAGTAGATTTGCAAAATTCCACGTAACGCCCGGGTGCATCGTTTTGACGGAAGGCATGACCGAAGGAGGAAGGATCGCATACCGGCAAGCTTCCGCAATCGAGCGCTGACTCAATTTCAAGCTCGGTTTCATCGGGCAATTTGGTGCCCTCGGCGGAAAAAAACTTAATGCCGTTGTCAAAATAAGGATTGTGCGAGGCACTTATTACCACGCCTAGATCTGCTCTGAAGGCACGGGTAAGATAAGAGACGGCCGGGGTAGGCATGGGGCCTAGCATCACCGGAGACATCCCGGAGGCACAAAAGCCGGCCTCCAGGGCGGCCTCAAGCATATAACCTGACAAACGCGTATCCTTACCGATGATCACGCGTCCGCCGTTTTTCTTGCCCAAAACACGTCCTGCGGCCATACCGAGCTTTAAGGCAAAATCCGGGGTAATGGGATAGGTACCTACGCGCCCGCGTACGCCGTCGGTGCCGAAATATTTTCTTTTCATAAATTATGCTTTAATTCTTTTGGCGTCGAGACCTAAAGGCATTGCGCATGGAAACGAAACGCCCGATTATGCCCTTTGACAGCTGATGCGGTCTGGCGGTACAGGCGGCAAGCTGCCAGGTGGCAAGCGCCAAGCTTAAATCTCTGACCGTTTCCGTACGCACAAAGCTTATGCCCTTTGAGACGCCGAAGAGAGCGGCAGTAAGGCCTGCCACCGCCGAAAGATTGTGCTCCTTTTGCGCATCGAAGGGCAAAGATTTGGGAATGGTCATGCACAAGGGCAACCCGAAGCTTGCCATAGCCGAAATGCGTCCCAAAAGCTTTAGGGATCTGTCGGCACGGTTGCAGTTTCCGGCAAAGGGATCGAGCAGGATCTGCTTTCTCTTCATCGAGGCATTTAAGCAATGATCGATACGCTCATAGAAGAATTCCTGCATGGAGGATACGGGATCACTGTGCTTTATGATCCCGGGGCAACACAAAAGCACGGGCAGACCGCAGGCGGCCAAAACCTCGGCACTGCCCTTTTCGCTTAGGGCCTTCTCATCAACGATGAACTGCGCCCCGTTTTCATAGCTTAAACGCATGATCTCAGGATTTGATGTACACACTCCGGTACATATATCCTTTGAGACGGTAAGCCTTAACACCGGCAAAATTAGATCCGCCTCGATCTCAAAGGACATAGAGGACCCATTCTCCACGCCAAGCTCGATAAGCTCGGCACCCTGGGCGCACATGGACAAGGCCTGCTGCGCATAAAAATCGGGACTTTGCTCCTCGTCACGCTTTATGATCACACGCCCTATGACATGCACCACATCCTTGCGCAAACGAAGCTTTTCAATAAGAGAATTCATCATTGCTTATCAGCATGCTCCCCGCCTTGCGACTTGCTCTCATCGGATCCCTCGACCTTGGGAGCCGCCTCGCTCTTTACCTCCTCGGTCGAGCTCGGCATATCCGTCTTAGGATCTGACTTTCCGCCCTTGTCGTCGTAATGCTTGGCCGGATCATAATCGACGGTGGGGGCACGTACGGGACGACGGTTCATAAGATCGTCTATCTGCAGTCCGTCCAGAGTTTCATACTTGATGAGGGCCTCCTTCATATTCTCAAGTATGTCGCGATTGTCCTCCAAGATAGTCTTGGCCTTGGCATAGCATGAGTTGATGATCCCGCTTACCTCTTCATCGATGATGCGACGGGTTTCATCCGAAACGGGCACCATCTGCGTGCTGCCGCCGCCCAAATATGCGGCCGCATCGTTGTCATGCTCATATTGCATGGGAGGCAGACGCTTGGAAAAGCCCCAACGGGTGATCATGCGACGGGCAATGTCGGTGGCACGCTCGATATCATTGGATGCGCCCGTGGTCACACGATCCGATCCGAAAATAAGATCCTCGGCGATACGCCCTGCAAAGAGCGTACTAATATTGGACAAAAGGTACTGGCGGCTTTGCGATACTCGGTCCTGCTCGGGCAGATACATGGTGACGCCCAAAGCACGGCCGCGGGGAATGATCGATACCTTGTACACGGGATCGTGCTCGGGCATGAGACGACCCACTATGGTATGTCCCGACTCATGATAGGCGGTATTTTCCTTTTCATGCTCGCTCATGGCCATGGAACGACGCTCCGCTCCCATCAGCAACTTATCCTTTGCCGCCTCGAATTCGTGCATGGAAACCACGCGCAGATCGGAACGTCCTGCCATCAAGGCGGCCTCGTTGACCAAATTGGCAAGCTCGGCGCCTGAAAAGCCCGGGGTTCCGCGGGCAAGCACCGAGGCATCCACGTCATCTGCAAGCGGGACCTTGCGCATATGCACCTTCAATATCTGCTCACGTCCTCTGACATCGGGCAGACCGACCACCACCTGACGGTCAAAGCGTCCCGGACGCAATAAGGCCGGATCCAGCACGTCGGGACGGTTGGTAGCGGCGATCACGATCACGGCCTCATTGCCGTCAAATCCGTCCATCTCAACTAGCAACTGGTTTAGAGTCTGCTCACGCTCGTCATGTCCGCCGCCCATGCCGGCACCGCGCTTGCGACCTACGGCATCGATTTCATCTATGAAGATGATGCAGGGACAATTCTTCTTAGCCGTAGCGAAGAGATCTCTTACACGCGAGGCACCCACGCCTACGAACATCTCCACAAAATCGGAGCCCGATATGGAGAAGAAGGGAACCTTAGCCTCTCCGGCTATGGCTCTTGCAAGCAGGGTTTTACCGGTACCGGGAGGGCCCACCATCAAAACGCCGCGCGGAATACGACCGCCCAGCTTTGAATACTTCGAGGGATCCTTTAAAAAGTCCACCAGCTCCTTAACGTCCTCCTTGGCCTCATCACAGCCTGCAACGTCGGCAAAGGTGGTTTTTATCTGATTTTCACCCATGAGCTTGGCTTTGCTTTTGCCGAAAGACAGGGGGCCGCTCTTACCGCCGCCGTTCATCTGTCGCATAAAGAAGATCCAAACGCCGATGAGCAGGATCATGGGGAACCACGAGATGAGCAATGTGGTAAGGAAGCTCTGCTCCTCAGGCTTGGTGCCGGAGGTTCTCACGTTATGGTTGATGAGGCTGTCCAAAAGATTGTCATCGCGCATGGGCATTACGGTAACGAATCTGTCGCCGCCGCGCTTGACGCCGTTGATAACATAACCGTCAAACACCACTTCCTGAACTCGGTCGGACTGAACTTCCCGCACGAAGGTGGTGTAATCCTCAGTCCTGCCCGCATTGTCCGTGTTGGTAAAGGACTCGAACAAAGACATCAGGATCACTGCTATCACCAACCACAGGATCAGGTTTTTAGTCATATAGCAAAACTCCGCGGATCTCCCGCTCTGACAAAAGTAACGCCTTTAGTGCGTAGAAAAATTTTAACACTCGTTTTCAAATTACAAAAATCATTCGTATTTAGGATCGCCCTCATCTGCTAACTCCAATCCCGGAGCCACCCCCGAGAGCGCATGTCCCTTAAAGCTAAGCGCCACCATATAAACCTCGCGCGAGCGATCGCGTGAGGCCTCGGGCTTTCGAACCTTAACCGTGCAAAAATCCGATCGTAATTGCTTAAGATACTCCTCAGAGCCCTCGCCCTGGAATACTTTTACCACAAAGTTACCGCCTTTTTTCAAAACTCGGCGGGCCATGTCGAGCGCCAGCTCCGACAAAAGCATGGCGCGCGGCTGATCGATGGCATTTGATCCTGACATATTGGGGGCCATATCGGACAGTACCACGTCGGCACCGCCGCCTATGATATTAAAGAGCTTCTCAAAGACCGCCTCCTCACGAAAATCACCCTGCAAAAAGGTAACCCCCGTGATGGGGCGCATGGACAGAATGTCACAGGCCACGAGACGCCCCTTTTCTCCTATGAATTTGACGGCATACTCTGACCATCCTCCCGGAGCCGCTCCCAAATCCACGACAAAATCTCCGGGCCTTATAAGGCGATCACGTTTTTGCAGCTCCTCAAGCTTGAAGCTGGCGCGCGATCTGCGGCCCTCCTTATGGGCCTGCTTTACGAAGGGATCGGAAAAATGTTCCTGCAGCCATCTGGTTTGGCTGGCGGTTCTTTTTTTACCTGGCATCTTAAATCCGCTGTTTATTCATCTGGTACGTGCTTTTTAATTACGATCTAGATATTTGTACCTAAGGATCCACTATCTAAACTGTTTATTTAGGATCTGTACTCTTTTGCTTAAAATTCATCAATATATCATCGCCGCTATTTTTTTAAACCCTAAAGCGCAAAGAACCTTAGTATTTTTCAAATACGCTCGGACACAATTTCTGGCAGTCAAATGTTATACTTTTATATTAAGACTTTAAACCGCAGGGCGAAATAAGCAGAGCATTGCGATGAAAATATCCACGGATCCTAAAGAGATACGTAACTATTTTCTGACATATCCTCTCAAATGAGGAGAAAACCCTATATTAGGATATGGGTTTTTTGGACTTATATTTCAAGCACCTTTTGCATAACAATTCTCTTTTTTTATTTTTTAACAGGTTACCAAATGGCATTAAATTCACGTCAGCGTCAGTTTTTAAAGGCTCAGGCCCACAGCTTAAATCCGGTGGTAATGCTCGGCAACGACGGTCTTTCCGAGGCCGTCATTAAGGAAATGGAGGCCTCCATTGCGCACCACGAGCTTATCAAGATCAAATTAAATGCAGGTGAGACGCGCAAGGAGCAGGCACAGGCGGCGGCAGATGCCGTAAAGGCCGAGCTTATAAGCGTGGTGGGAAGAACGGCGGTTTTATTCCGTCAGGACAAGGAAAACTCGCGCTTTATTTTGCCCAGATAGGCCGTAGAACGCATCATCTTTCCCTTATTTTCCTCTTTTTCGATTTTACGGCGGTATTGCCGCCGTTTCTCCGTGACGGCCCCATGCGTCCCGTCTTCTTAATATTTTTATTTTTTCATTAAATTCTCAGTTTATTTTTCTTTTAAGATCATATTGTTAAATAAATTTCAATCTTCCATACTGGTATACTAGAGTGTCAGCATATATAATTGATGCAGGTGTTTAACTTAAAGTACAATCAAATTCGACCCCTGAGGATACAACTATGATGCATATGTCTTTTCGCTGGTACGGCCCCGATCAGGATCCCATAAGCCTTCAACAAATACGCCAGATCGGCGGCATGGAAGGTGTGATCACCGCACTGCATGAGATCCCCGCCGGCGAGATCTGGCCCCTTGAAAAGGTTTTGGAGCGTAAGGCCTTTGTTGAAAAGGCCGGTCTTAAGATCTTAGGTATTGAGTCCATAAACGTACACGAGGAGATCAAATACGGCGGTAGGGATCGCGATCGCCTCATCGAAAACTACATCAAATCCCTGGAGAACGTGGGAAAGGCCGGCATACATATGGTGTGCTACAACTTTATGCCCGTTTTCGATTGGACCCGCACCGATCTGGCGTTGCCCCTTCCCGACGGCTCCACCGCCTTAGCCTATGACGGACGCATATGCGAGGGCATGAGCGCCGATCAGATGTTCGACTACATTGCCAATAATTCCAACGGCTTTGAAATGCCGGGCTGGGAGTTGAACCGCCGCGAGGAGATCACCGCCGAGATCAAGCGCTTTTCAGGTATGAGCGGCGACGAATTACGTGCCAACTATAAATATTTCCTCGATGCCATCATCCCCACCTGCGAAAAATACAATATCAAGATGGGCGTGCACCCCGACGATCCGGCCTACGATCTCTTCGGTCTGCCCCGCATCTGCAAGTGCGAGGAAGATCTGGTCAAAATTGCCCGCATGAACAACAGTCCCTACAACGGCTTTACGCTCTGTACCGGATCCTTAGGCTCAAATCCCGACAACGGCAAACGCTTAAGCGAAATTATCCGCAATAAGGAGATCGGACCGCGCATATGGTTTGCCCATGTCAGAAACGTCAAATACACAGGGGATCACCAATTCCATGAGGCCTCTCACGTCTCAAGATGCGGCTCTCTCGATCTCTACGAGATCATGAAGGCCTTGATTGAAGTCGGCTTCAACGGCATCATAAGACCCGATCACGGCCGTGAGCTGTGGGGCGAGAAAGCCCGTCCCGGATACGGTCTATATGATCGCGCCTTGGGAGCTGCCTATCTGATGGGGCTTGAGGAGGCCATTCGTAAGGACAAGGGCATGCCCTGCCCCGATTGCATCAATACCATTATGCAGGAGCTTTGACATGCAACTTACCCTAAAGAGCATCAACGAAGACAAGAAGGCCTTTGCCAAGGCCTCCGTCAAGCTCCCGTCCTACGACGTAGCATCACTTGCAAAAAAGACGCTTGCACAGCCTGTGTGGATCCATATGGGCAGCGGCAATATCTTTTATGCCTTCATTGCCGCCATCGCCCAAAAGCTCATAAATGCCGGTGATATGCATACGGGGATCATGGCCCTTGAGCTTCACAGCGACGAGCATTTAAACAAAATCGTTTTGCCGCACGATCATTTAAGGCTTAACGTTACGCTGATGCCTGATACCTCGGTGGAACTTGAGGTTTTGGGCTCGGTGACGCAAAACCTGCTCATCAACGGACAAAAAAAGGAGGATGAGGAGATCCTGCGCAACGCCGTCCGCTCCCCCTCGTTGCAACTTATTTCCTACACCATCACGGAAAAAGGATATGCGCTTAAAGATATACACGGCAATTTCCTAAAGGATGTTGAGGAGGATTTCTTAAACGGCCCCGCACACCCTCATACCGCCGCCGCATGGACCTGTGCCCTTTTATGGGAGCGCTTCAAGGCAAACGCTGCCCCCCTGGCCTTAGTCTCCATGGACAACTGCTCACATAACGGTGACAAATTAAAGGAGGCCGTGCTGCAAACGGCCGCCCAATGGTTAAAGCAGGGATTTGTAACTCCCGAGTTTTTGGCCTATCTTGAGGATGAGAAAAAGGTATCCTTCCCCTGGACCATGATTGACAAGATCACTCCGCGCCCAGATCCGGCCGTAGCCTCAAAGCTTGCCGCCTTAGGACTTTTGGGTATGGATCCCGTCAAGACCTCAAGAGGTACCTTCCTCGCCCCCTTCGTAAATGCCGAAAAGCCGCAATATCTCGTGATTGAGGATAAGTTCCCCAACGGGCATCCTCCGCTTGAAAAGACGGGAGTACTCTTTACCACGGGAGAGAAGGTCGATCTTTGCGAACGCATGAAGGTCACCACCTGCTTAAATCCCTTGCATACGGCCTTGGCCGTATACGGCTGCATATTAGGCTATACCCGCATCTATCAGGAAACCGATGATCCCGAGCTTATGGCTCTTATAAAAAAATTAGGCTACGACGAGGGACTGCCGGTGGTTGAAGATCCTAAGATCTTAGATCCGCGCAAATTTATCGACGAGGTCATAAACGTGCGCCTTCCCAACCGTTGTCTGCCCGATTCGCCGCAGCGCATCGCCACCGATACCTCACTTAAGATCCCGGTACGCTTCGGACAAACCGTTAAAAGCTATATGGCGCGTTCTCTGCCTCTGTCGGATCTTACGGCCCTGCCCCTTACCATTGCAGGCTATCTGCGCTATCTCATGGCCGTCGACGATGACGGGAAGATCTTTGAGCTCTCCGACGATCCGCGCAACGATGAGCTAAAGAAGATCATGCAGGGCATAGAATTCGGTAAGCCCCAAAGCGTAGGGGATAAACTGCATCCCATACTTGCAAACGCCGAGCTTTTCGGAGCCGATCTCTATGCGGCAGGCATAGGGCACAAAATTGAAAAGCTCTTTCAAGAGGAGATCGCAGGCCCCAAGGCCGTGAGAAATACGCTTAAAAAATATCTTTGATAAGACTCAAGCCCCCGCCTTATGCGGGGGCTTTTAAAGCTCTAAAAAATGTCAGCTTTTCATACTGCAAAACGGATCCTGCGGGTCTTCCTCAGATTGCGTTTTAAAGCATGAGGTGCTTTTTCAAAATGTCAAAAATTAAGGAAGCGCTATTTTTTAACGGCTGCGGCCACGCATTATCAACAAACGGCATTTTGCATAAAATTACCAAGCTGGCATAATAACGCACAGCTTTTATAACTACGTTTTCATCCTCTTATGGAAAAGAACCTTTTACCTAAACTGAAATTCTGTGCAGGTCGCACATTGGCAGCGCAGATCTATGATTTTTTAAGACGACAGATCATAGTAAGAAAGTTGCCCCCCGGAACCTCTCTTTCGGAAAACGAGCTCGCGGCCCATTTTGAGGTCTCACGCAACCCCGTCCATGAGGCCCTAGCCAGACTCTCGCAAAGCTCGCTTATTGAGATCATTCCGCAAAAAGGTACCTTCGTTACCAAGATCTCCGTCAAATCCCTATACGAGATCTGCTTCGTACGCTGTGCCATCGAATGCCAATCGGCCCGCCGCTTAAAAGATCTCAGCGATAAGGATTTCAACCGTATCATCAAAAAAATGCAAGGCTGTCTTGCCAAACAGGAAAGATGTTGCGGTAAGAGCGGTATGAATACCCGCTTTATAGAGCTAGACGATGAATTCCACAGCCTCATCTGCTCGCTCTCTGGTACCGCGCTTGCCTGGGAAATACTGCAGGACGGCAAGCCCAATCTCGATCGCATCCGCTATATCTCCATGGATCACATCTGCTCGGTGGATCATCTTTACCGCGAACATAAGGAGATTTTGCAGGCGGCCTCATGCAAGGACGAGCAGAAGCTCTGTGAGCTGCTCGAGCGTCACGCCTATGAGGTGACCACCACCTACAAGGACATCAAAAAAGAAAATGCCGCTTGGTTCTACGAGGACGAGAGCTAGCTGGCTTTTTTTTAATTTCCAAGGAGAATAAAAAGGGATCCCTGCCTAAAAAGCCGGATCCCCTGACAAGTACTGATTGATGACGGTTTTTAAATCCCAAGCTTTAGCTTGCGCTCACGATCGAACGATCGAAGCCTTCATCCCTAGGATCAATCGTCGTAGTTAATGTACTCAATGTTAATAACATCGTAGGTAACGGTACCCTTGGGAATATGAATGTCGATTTCATCATCGACATGTTTTCCCATAAGTCCCCTGGCAATAGGGGTCTTATACGAAATAATGTTTTTGGATATATCGGCCTCGTCCTCACCTACGATGCGATAGGTGGTCTGCTTACCGCTGTCAACGTCCTCGACGGTCACGGTGGCGCCGAACATCACCTTAAGATCGCCTGCGCCCTTAAGCTTGGTGACGTCGATTATATTGGCCGAGGACAGCTTGCCCTCGATATCCTTGATCCTGGCCTCACACATGCCCTGCTCTTCCTTGGCGGCATCGTACTCGGCATTTTCGCTGAGATCGCCGTGGCTGCGAGCCTCGGCAATGGCGGCAACGATACGGGGCCTTTCAACGGTTTTAAGACGCAAAAGCTCGGCACGCAACAGTCTCTCTCCGCGCGGAGTCATAGGAGTCTGATCCATTTTTTTATCCTGCAATATGTAAAAAAAAATGAACGCCCGACTTTCATCAGGCGCTCTTCTTAATAAAGACTATAACGCAAATCCCTTATTGAAGCAAGGATCAGCAGGTACGGCCTTACTTTGACAGATCCTCAAAGAACTTTTTCATATTGTTTAAAAAGCCCTCCTTGCGTGGAGAATGCTCGGCCGTTTTAGCTCCGTCCGTTATCTCCGTAGCTTGGGAGTTTATATCTCCGCCGTTTAAGGAGATCTCAAGCTTGCGTAAAAGATCCTTTTGTTCCTCGTTGAGGTTGACCGGAGTCTCGACCACCACCTTGCAAATAAGGTTGCCCGGGACGGAGGAGTTATAGGACTTAACTCCCTTTCTTGGGATCCTAAGCTTAGATCCACTTTGAGTCTCGGGCGGTACCGTGACCTTAAGTCTACCGTCCAGCGTAGGTACCTCTATCTGTCCGCCCAACGCCGCGGTGGTGAAAGATACGGGAACCTCGCAGAGCAGATCGTTGCCGTCGCGGGTAAAAATCTCATGCGGCTTGACCTTAAACTCAACATAGAGATTGCCGGCAGGAGCGCCGTTGAAGCCGGCCTCGCCCTCACCTAAGAGACGTATGCGATCTCCGTTGTCTATGCCGGCAGGAACCTTGACCTCCAAGGTCTTGGACTTGAGCACGCGTCCGCTGCCGCCGCACGAGGAGCAGGGATCCTTTATGATCGTGCCTCTTCCGCCGCAGTGAGGACAGGTCTGTGCAAACTGCATGAACCCGTGCAGTGTTGCCAACACCTGTCCCGTTCCGTGACAGTGAGGACAGGTCACGGGCTTGGAGCGGCTCTTGGATCCCGTGGCCGCACAATCGGGACACGGCACGTAGGTCTTAAGCTTGATATTCTTGGTACAACCCTTGACCGCCTCCTCCAAGGTAAGGATCATGGCGATCCTCATATCACGGCCCGGAACCACGGAGGGACCGCTGCGTCCCCCGCGCCCCTGTCCGAAGAGATCGCTGAAGACATCTCCGAATATATCCGAGAAGGATGAAGCGTCGCCGAAGGGATTGCCGCCAGCCTGCCCACCGTTTACTCCGTTGAAGCCGAATTGATCGTAGGCCTGACGTTTCTCGGGATCACTTAAAACCTGATAGGCTTCATTGATCTCGGAAAATTTGGCAGCGGCATCGGGAGCCTTGTTTCTGTCGGGGTGATATTTAATGGCCAGGTGCTTGAAGGCACGCTTGATCTCATCTGCCGAGGCCTCCTTGCTTACTCCGAGCACCTCATAATAATCGCGTTTATCCGCCATTTTTTTATTCCCTCAAATCTGAGCCTGAAACTTAAAAAGGCAGACGGTCCAAGGGCCGCCCGCCTTTTTTTCAGAACAGCTTAATATCAGTTGTTCTTCTTGGGATCGTCAACTTCCTCAAACTCGGCATCCACCACGCCGTCATCCTTGGCGTTCGCTCCGGCATTGGCATTTTGCTCGGAAGCGGACTGCTGAGCCTTCTGCTCGGCCTGCTGCTTGGTGGCATCGGCCTGTGCGGCGGTCATAAGCGCGGAGGCAGCCTCCATCACGGCCTTCTCGGCGCTTTCGATCTTATCCTTGTCGTCACCGCGTATAGCCATCTCAAGCTCGTTTAGGGCCTTGTTGACGCGCTCCTTGTCGGCTACGGAGACCTTATCTCCGAGATCGCCTAACTGCTTTCTTACGCTGTGCGCAGTAGCATCGGCACGGTTTCTGGCATTGGCAAGATCCTCAAACTTCTTATCCTCGGCGCTGTGAGCCTCGGCCTCGCGTACCATACGCTGGATATCCTCATCGGAAAGTCCGGAGGAGGACTGAATGGTGATCTTCTGCTCCTTGCCTGTGTTCTTATCCTTAGCCGAGACGTGGATCAAACCGTCGGCATCGATATCGAAGGTAACCTCAATCTGAGGAATTCCGCGCGGTGCGGGAGAAATACCCTCAAGATTGAACTGACCTAAGGACTTGTTGTCAGAGGCACGCTTACGCTCACCCTGCAGCACGTGAATGGTAACTGCGGGCTGATTGTCCTCGGCGGTGGAGAACACCTGCGATTTCTTGGTAGGAATAGTGGTGTTCTTGGGGATGAGCGGAGTCATCACGCCGCCTAAGGTCTCGATACCTAAGGACAGAGGAGTTACGTCCAAAAGCAACACGTCCTTCTTCTCACCGGTCAAAACGCCGCCCTGAATGGCCGCACCCATAGCCACGGCCTCGTCGGGGTTGACGTCCTTACGCGGCTCCTTACCGAAAAAGTCGGCCACGAGCTTCTGCACCATGGGCATACGGGACTGGCCGCCTACCAAAATGACATCGTCGACATCGGAAGGGGACATACCGGCATCCGACAAAGCGGTGCGTACCGGATCCAAGGTCTTGTTTACCAGATCCTCGACCAAAGACTCGAGCTTGGCACGGGTGATCTTGATGTTCATGTGCTTAGGACCTGTGGCATCGGCAGTGATGTACGGCAGATTGACGTCGGTCTGTGAGGACGAGGACAACTCGATCTTGGCCTTTTCGGCAGCATCCTTAAGGCGCTGCAGTGCCAGCTGATCCTGTCTCAAATCCACACCCTGTTCATTCTTGAACTCATCTATAAGATAGTTCATGATGCGGTTGTCGAAGTCCTCACCGCCTAAGTGAGTATCACCGTTGGTGGCCAAAACCTCAAAGGTCTTCTCACCCTCGACCTCATCGATGTCGATGATGGAGATATCGAAGGTACCGCCGCCTAAGTCATACACGGCAACCTTACGCTCACCCTTGACCTTATCCTCACCGTAGGCGATGGATGCGGCGGTAGGCTCGTTGATGATACGTTTTACCTCAAGTCCTGCAATACGGCCGGCGTCCTTAGTAGCCTGACGCTGGGAATCGTTAAAGTATGCCGGGCAGGTGATCACGGCCTCGGTGACGGGTTCGCCCAAGATGTCCTCGGCGGTCTTCTTCATCTTCTTTAACACCTCGGCGGAGATCTGCGGAGGAGCCTGACGCTTACCGCGCACCTCAACCCAGGCATCACCGTTGTCGGCCTTCACGATCTTATACGGCATGATCGAAAGATCACGCTGAACCTCGGCATCATCATAACGACGACCGATAAGACGCTTGATCGCAAATAAGGTGTTCTGCGGATTGGTGACGGCCTGACGCTTGGCGCTGTCACCTACCAAAATCTCGCCGTCCTCAGCATAAGCCACTACGGAAGGAGTGGTGCGACGTCCCTCGGAGTTCTCCAAAACACGAACCTTATCTCCGTCCAGCACGGCCACGCATGAATTGGTGGTACCTAAATCAATACCGATGATCTTACCCATAATAATTAATCCTCTAAATTGTTCGGCGCTCTTTTATATGGCGCATTCATTTCGTTCTGTCTTGGAATATGGAGTTAATTTCTCCTTTTTCAAGATCTCAAGCTTCCAAATTTACTTTTTTTTCATCAGTTGCGGCACCCTTGGCCACGGCCACCATGGCCGGACGCACCACACGGCCGTTTAACAAAAAGCCCTTTTGCATGACATAAGCCACATGATTGGGCTTTACATCGTTTGCAGGGATCATGGAGACGGCATTGTGTACGTTGGGATCGAAGATCTCACCTACCGGATCAAGACGCGTTACGCCGAAGGAGGAAAGCTCCTTTAAAAAGAGCGCCATGGTGTTTTCAATACCCTCGCGTACCGACGTCATATGCTCATCGTCCTTATTGATGTGCTGCAACGCAAGCTCAAGGGAGTCCACTACCGGCAACAGGGCCTTTAAAAGCTTCTCATTGCCATATTTACGCTCTCTTTCAACGTCGGCCTCGGCTCTTTTGCGACGGTTATCGGATTCTGCAGCAGCACGCGCCATACTCTCAAGGGCGGCCTTAGCCTTCTCCTGCTCACCTTTAAGCTGAGATTTCAAAGCCTCGATTTCAGATTGCAACGAAGACAGATCCTCGTTTTCACAATCTGTCTGCAGCTCTTGGTCATCTGCCTCTTCTGCCGTCATTGCATCCTTTGTAGCCGCAGTGTCGCCACCTTGCCCTTTTTCTGAAAAAAGAGCCTCATTCATAGCATCCTGAGTCTTGATCTCTTCAACGCTCTTGTCGTTCACGTTCAAATCTTGTTGCTTGTTTTCCATGTTAACCCGGTAAAAAAGACTTAAAAAAAATAGTTGTAAAGTAGATGGGGATGTAAGGATCTTTTTTCAAGGGCCGACGTACTTTGGATCTTTTAGTTCTTCAGATCTTCTTAGCACTTAAAGCATTAAGATGCGATATGCCGTAAGTATCAAACGCCCGAGCGCTTTTTTGCTAGAATGACAGCAAAGTAAAACAGTTCTTTATTCTGTCGGATGTCTTTATGAAGATCATTAAAATCGCCGTTTTAGCCGGTGCCCTGTCGCTTTTAGCATCGGGCTGTGCGTACAGAGCCGATCTGGCTCAGGGTAACTTCGTCGAGCAGGATGCCGTGTCCAAGCTGCATGCGGGTATGACTCCCGAGCAGGTACGTTTTGTGCTCGGCACTCCCATGCTCATCGATCCATTCGATGCTTCACGCTGGTATTACGTGCACTACCTGCGTAGGGGATGGTCGGATCCTGAGATCCAAAACCTAATCCTTCTGTTCTCAAACGGTGTGCTTATAGATATGCAGGGAGATTTCAAACGTCCGAGCACCTTTTCATCTCCGCTTTGAGGTTCATCAAGATTGAGGATCATCACAAGTCAGGATCCAAAATAAGCCTAAAAATGCTTAAAGATCCGTTTATACGGGCATAGCGATCAGTATGAGCGCTGATGCGATGAGTACGGATCATGTTGTCGTTATTAACCAATAAGCGCCGTAATTAAACGGCAAAAATGCAGAGCATTTAAGATCCGCTCGCAAGGCTGTAGCGACGCTTTTGTGTACAAAAGCTATGCTTTGTAACTGCTTTAGTACGTAAACAGCTCTGATTTGCAGGGCCTGATACAGGATTTTTTTTGGGGATCTTACATCTCTTGTAGCTTATGGGAGACGCTGATGCATACTTGTTTTCTAAGCTCAGGCTTTAAAAAAGCCTTTTTTTTATGCATGGGCACCCTTTTACTTTGCTCCTGCTCCATCGAGGACGAGTATGCTGAAAAAATAAGTGTGCAAAATGAAGATCATAAGCTTTACGCCTCTTCCGAGGCGCAAAATTTTGCCCGCAAGACCGAGGCCTGCCTCCTAGGTGACGACTCTTTGGCTCTTTCATTGCTCGATCTCTTCAGCAGCAGCTTACCCATAAGCGGAAATTCCTCGCTTATATATCAAGATCCGGATCTGGTGCATGAATTTGAAAATTGCCTGCGCAAAACGGATCTTAATAACGGGTCCTCCCTTTATTTGTACTATGTTCCGACCCCTGAGATCTGTGCCGAAATTGCGGCGAGATTTTGCAAACAGGGAAATTCCCGCGCCTGCGCCTTTTGGATAAGAAGGATCATCAACCAGCGCGGAGCCGTAAACGGCTATGAGACGGCGGGAAGGATC